>PPYE01661935.1_pt1 | contig 26467 bp, 24 predicted proteins | sample 1559881 | NCBI WGS metagenome assembly PPYE01 (sample SAMN08240022, study PRJNA423297) | Human gut metagenome, whole genome shotgun sequencing project. | reverse complement strand
CATTCTGGTGTGATAGTTAGCAAGCCTGGCTCTCCAGAAATATTGGTAAATCATTGGTAAAACTGAGGTTGAAACACAGGAAGTGCTTGATTTACAGGTGTTTTTTCATGTCCGGTAAATCCTGCCGTGACATACAAAAAGCAGTTTTTTCATGCTGTCCTCCCGGGAGCGGCGTTACTGCGCCGCAATGTAAACCCATTCTACCACATTTTCTGCCTGAAAAAAAGCAGGCGCGTTTCCGCGCCTGCCGTGTTTACAGCAGAATAGCCAGCAGCCAGCATACCGTGGCCCCCAGGGCACCGCCGGCGGCATACACTGGGGCGGGGATCTTCCGGCACACCCGCCGCCAGCCGGAGGAGCGCTTGAGGTAGCCGTCGGCTGCCCGGCGGGCCTCCTGGAGCACCGCCTCGGCGGAGGCCCCCTTGCCGAAGGCATCCTCTTTTACAATAAAAATGGCCTGCTCAAAAAATCGGGGATCGGGGGATTTTACCACAATGACCTGCCGGGATACACCCTGTACCACCTGCCCACATCCTTTCCTGTTTTGTACCAGTATTTCCAAAAACCACTGGCCCTATGCAGGCAGGAAGGGATTGGCGTACATAACCGGCCCGCTGCCGCCGTACACTACCTCCAGTGAGATTGGAGGGGTAGGTATGAACAGACGCAGGCGCATCGCGGCACTGGCTCTGGTGTTCGCGGTCAACATTTCCCTCATCGCCTTTGCCCAGCAGGCCCAGGCGGCCACCTACCGCCAGGGCTCCAGCGGGGAGCAGGTGCGGGTGATCCAGACCAAACTGAAGAACTGGGGCTACTACGACGGGGCGGTGGACGGGGTATTCGGCAGTCAGACCACCCAGGCGGTGAAGTATTTTCAGCGGAAAAACGGCCTGACCGCCGACGGCATCGTGGGACCCGCCACCCTGAAGGCCCTGGGGATGTCGGGCGGGGGTTCGCCTGCCCAGGATACCAGCGTGGATCTGCTGGCCCGGGTGATCTCGGCGGAGGCCCGGGGGGAGCCCTACAGCGGCCAGGTGGCGGTGGGGGCGGTGATCCTCAACCGGGTGGAGCACCCCTCCTTCCCCAACACCATCGCCGGAGTGGTGTACCAGCCGGGGGCCTTTACCTGTATGGTGGACGGCCAGTTTAATGAGCCGGTGGCTCAGTCGGCGGTGCGGGCCGCCCGAGACGCCCTTAACGGGGTGGATCCCAGCGGAGGGGCCATCTATTATTTCAACCCCGCCACCGCCACCAGCAGCTGGATCTGGAGCCGGCCTCTCATCCTCCAGATCGGCAACCATCGATTCTGTGCCTGAGCGCGGGCGGCCTCCGCCCGCTACATATCAAAGGGCTGCCCGGTACAGAGGCAAGTAGCGCAGCACGCCGTCCACCCGCTCCGAGGAGAAGAGGGTGAGCCGGTTTACCTCTGTTTCCAGGGTGGGGAAAAGTCCGGGGATGGTAGGGGGCTCCAGCCCGGCGGGAGAGCGCACCTTCCGGGCCAGGGTGATGTGGGGGCGATAGGGCCGCCGTTCCGGGGAAAAACCGGCGTCTCTCAGGGCGGCCTCCAGCTGCCGCTGGGCGGTCATCAGGCCGGGGAGGGGCTCCGCTCCCAGCCACCAGATATCCCCGCCCTTTTTGGAAAAACAGCCGGGAGAGGCGGAGCGGAGGGCAAAGGGGGGTGCGTCCACCTGGTCCAGGGCGGCGGCAGCCGCTTCCGCCCGGTCGGTCTCCCCCAGAAAGACCAGTGTGAGATGATAGTTGTCCCGCCGGGTGAAGTTGGCCCGCACCCCGGCCTTCTTCAGCGCGGCGGCCCCCCGGTCCAGCGCTTCGCGCCAGACGGTTGGCAGCTCCACGCCCAGAAACAGACGCATAAAGACCGCCTCCTTTGCCCACAGTATAGCAAAGGAGGCGGTCTGTTACAAGGATCAGGGCTCCATGTGGCGGCCCAGGAAGCCGGCGATGGTCTGAACCAGCTTGTACTGGGTTTCGCTGTCGTGGAGAGCTCCCTCGGTACCGGCAAAGAGTACGCAGCCCAGCACATCCCCTTCCGAGAGGATAGGGGCGGCGCAGGACACCAGATAGGTGTCGTTGCCCTCGCACACGGGGACGGGAGCGGAGCCCTCCTTGTGCTGGTAGATCTGGCGGCCCTCCATGATCTGCTCCAGGGCGGGAGAGATCTGCTTGTCGGCCAGATCCCGCCGTCCGCTGCCGGCCACGGCGATGCAGCTGTCCCGGTCGGTGATGACGGCGATCTCGCCGGTGGTCTTGTTCAGGGTCTCGCACATATGGCCGGCAAAGTCCCCCAGCCCGCCCATCAGGGAGTATTTTTTAAAGATGACGCCGCCGTCCTTGTCGGTGTAGATCTCCAGGGGGTCGCCCTCCCGGATCCGCATGGTGCGGCGGATCTCCTTGGGGATCACGATGCGCCCCAGATCGTCGATCCGGCGCACGATACCAGTCGCTTTCATGTCGATTCTCCTCCTGCGGTTGTGGTTACGCCTCTTAGTATCCGCAGGTTTCTTTTGCCTATGCAGGCCGGAGGATGGTTTCATTTGGAATCCATAGAAAAAACCGTCAGACAGGTTTTCCTGTCTGACGGTTTGATGAGACTGAAAGAGGATCAATCCTGAGATTCTGGCTGCTTTTCTGCCTCGGCCACGGCGCCCTCGATGGTGCGGCCCTCGGCCTGCTTGGCGTGACGGTCCACATCGCCCTGGTTCTTGGGGGAGCGGATCAGCTGCGCGGGGCCCTGGACACAGCCGCCCTCGCAGGCCATGCCCTCGATGAAGTTGAAATCGCCGATGCCCTTGGCGGCCTTCAGGAAGGCCAGCCTGCAGGCCTCAAAGCCGCTGCAGGGCAGGGGCTTGGCCTGGAAGGAGCTGTTCCGCTCCTTCAGGGCCTGGGCCACGGCGGCGGACACGCCGCCGCTGTGGGCAAAGGAACGGCCAAAGCCGCTGGCCTGATCCAGTTCGGTATACTCCAGCTTGGACACGTCGATGTTTTGAGATTCAAACATGGCGTACAGCTCTTCAAAGGTGAGGGCGATGTCCACCGCACCCATGGTCTTGCCCAGTTTGATCTCCATCTTCTTGGCCACGCAGGGCCCGATGAAGATGACCTTGGAGGAGGGGTCCTTCCGCTTGATGTACCGGGCGGCCATAATCATGGGAGAGGGGGTCTCGGAGATCAGATGGGCCTGGTCGGGGAAGTTCTTCTCCACATAGTCCACAAAGGCGGGGCAGCAGGAGGAGGCCAGCATCCCCTTCTCCTCCAGTTCACCGGCCTCGGTCTTGGCGGTCATGTCGGCGCCCAGGGCCACCTCCACCACGTCGTGGAAGCCCAGCATCTTCAGGCCGGTAACCACCTGGCCCAGGTCGGCGGGGGCGAACTGACCGGCGATGGAGGGCGCCACAGCGGCGTAAACGTTGAAGCCCCACTTCTCTGCGCCCTGGAGCATCTGAATGGCGTCCACGATAAAGGACTTGTCCATAATGGCACCGAAGGGGCACTGATAGATACAGGCGCCGCAGGAGGTGCACTTGGCGGGATCGATAAAGGCCTTCTTGTCCTCGCCCATGGAGATGGCGCCCGCCTTGCAGCCCCGCTCACAGGGGCGGGTCTTCTTTTCAATGGCGCCGTAGGGGCAGGCGTTGATACACTTGCCGCAGGTGATGCACTTCTTGTGGTCGATCTGGGCCTTGTGGTCCACAATGGTGATGGCGTCCTTGGGGCAGGTATGGATACAGCGGGTGGCGATACAGCCACGGCAGGAGGGGCCCACGGTGATCTCGGTGACGGGGCACTCGTCGCAGGCGATATCCAGCACCTCCACCAGGTTGGGGTTGGTCTTGTCGCCACCCATGGCCATCTTCACACGCTGAGAGATGATGGCCCGCTCCTTATAAATACAACAGCGCATTTTGGCCTCGGGACCGGGGATGATCTCCTCGGGAATATCCAGAATACCGGTCTGGAGATCGTCGTTCCAGGCCAGCCGGGCCACGGAACGCAGCACCTCATGCTTAAGTTCCTGTACGCTGGTTTCAAATACGCGCATTGGTCAACACTCCTTCCAATCATCTTTCCTCTTCCAATTTCACTAACAGCATGATAACCGCAGGGTAAGTAACCTGTCAATTAGAATGTTTCCTTGTCTTACACATATTTTTACCCCTGTTTCTGAAAACCAAAAAGTTTATATGCCTGAACGGGGAAAACTGTGGTATACTGCAAGCAACTGTGGTGATAAGGAGGTGACGTTGTGGGCAAATTAGACCTGTCAGCACTGCCCCGGATGGACGCATTGCTGGCCAGTCCGGCCCTGGTGGACAGCGGCCTGCCCCGCTCCGCTCAGAAGGCGGGGGCCAACCGGGTGCTGGACCAGCTGCGCCATGCCATTTGGGCGGGAGAGACTCAGGTGCCTGAGCTGCACATCCTGGCCCAGCGGGCCCGGCAGGCGGCAGAAGAACTGGCCCGGCCCGGCCTGCGCCGGGTGGTCAACGCCACCGGCGTTGCCCTCCACACCAATCTGGGCCGGGCCCCGCTCAGCCGAAGGGCGGCGGAGGCGGTGGCCCAGGCGGCGGAGGGCTACTCCAACCTGGAGTACGACCTGGCCGCAGGCAAGCGGGGCAGCCGCACCGGCCGGGTAGAGGAACTGCTAAAGGAGCTCACCGGGGCGGAGGAGGCCTTTGCGGTGAACAATAACGCCGCGGCGGTGCTGCTCATGCTGTCTGCCCTCACTCCTGGCATGGGAGTGGCCATCTCCCGGGGGGAACTGGTGGAAATCGGCGGCTCCTTCCGGGTGCCCGATGTGATGGCCCGCAGCGGCGCCCGGCTTGTGGAGGTGGGCGCCACCAATAAGACCCGGCTGTCCGACTACGAGGCTGTGTTGGAACGCGGGGAGGCCCAGGCCCTGCTGAAGGTTCACCCCAGCAACTTCAAGGTGGTGGGCTTCACCCAGAGTGTGGAGGTGGAGGAGCTGGCCGCCCTGGCGGCCAGCTATCAGGTCCCCCTGTTGTGCGACCTGGGCAGCGGAGCGTTGGGCCCCGGCCCCTGGCCTCAGGACTACCCCACTGTGGAGAAGTGGGCGGCAGCTGCCGACGTGGTGTGCTTCTCCGGGGACAAGCTGTTGGGCGGACCCCAGGCGGGTATCCTGGTGGGCAGGGAGGAGGCCGTCAGACGGCTGAAAACCGACCCCCTGGCCCGTGCCCTGCGGCTGGACAAGCTGTCTCTGGCGGCCCTGGAGGCCACCCTGCGGGACTGGCGGGACGGGGTGTCCGTCCCTACCCGGGCCATGCTGGAGACCCGGCCCCGGGACTTGCGGCAAAAGGCTGAGAGATTGGCCGCTCTGCTTACGCCCTTCTGCCCCTGTGAGGTGGTGGAGACCGCCGGGGAGGCGGGGGGCGGCACCCTGCCTGGGGAGGAGCTGCCCTCCTGGGCGGTGGCGCTGGACCCGGCGGAGGAACTGGAGGTCTTCCTCCGGGGGTGGTCCACCCCCATTCTGGGCCGGATCCATAAAGGGAAACTGCTGCTGGACGTGCGTACCCTGCTGCCGGGGGAGGAAAATATCATCCGGGATGCCCTGGGGGCGTGGAAAGGAGAACGGCCATGATTCTGGGCACCGCGGGCCATGTGGACCACGGCAAGACCGCTCTGGTGAAGGCCCTCACCGGGGTGGATACCGACCGGCTGGCGGAGGAACGCCGCCGGGGCCTCACCATCGAGCTGGGCTTTGCCCCCCTGACCCTGCCGGGGGGACAGATGGTGAGCATTGTGGATGTGCCCGGCCATGAGAAATTTGTGCCCACCATGCTGTCCGGCTGTGCCGGTATGGACCTGGTGGTGCTGGCTGTAGCCGCTGACCAGGGCCCCATGCCCCAGACCCGGGAGCATCTGGCCATCCTGTCCCTGCTGGGCCTGCGGGGGGGAGTCATCGCCCTCACCCGGGCCGACCTGGGCGTCAAGCCGGGGGTGGAGGAGCAGGTACGCGCTCTGGTAAAGGGCACCTTTCTGGAGGACGCCCTCATCATCCCCACCTCGGTGGTGACAGGGGAGGGGTTGGATGAACTGAAGAGAGCCCTGGCTGAGCTGGTCCAAAAGACGCCGGAGCGGTCGGACCGAGGAGACTATCGCCTCCATGTGGACCGGGTCTTTTCGGTGGCGGGCAGCGGCACAGTGGTCACCGGCACCCTCACCGGCGGCCCCCTCCGCCGGGGGGACAAGGTGCGGATCTGGCCGGGGGACAAGATTGCCCGGGTGCGGGGCCTCCAGAGCCACGGCGCCGATCTGGAGAAACTGGCCCCCGGCAGCCGGGCGGCGGTGAATCTGGCGGGGGTGGACCGTGGGGAGGTGTCCCGTGGGGACACCCTGGCCCCGGCGGAGGGGCTTACTCTCACCCAGCGGCTGGATATGGCCCTGAAGGTGCTGCCTCAGGCCCCCTATGCCGTCAAAAACAATTCCACCCTCCATCTCCACCACGGCGGGCGGGCGCTGATGTGCCGGTGTATCCTGCTGGGCCGGGACAAGCTGGAGCCGGGAGAGGAGGGCTTTGCCCAGCTGCGGCTGGACCAGCCTCTGGCGGCGCTGCGGGGGGATCGGTTTGTAGTTCGCTTTTTCTCCCCGGCGGTCACTGTAGGGGGCGGCAAAATTCTGGACCTGGAGCCCCCCGTCAAGGGGCGGATGGACCATGCCCGGCTGACCCGGCTGGCCGCCCTGGCGGCGGGGAAGAAATTGCCCCGCCCGGCGGAACCAGCCAAAGAAGCGCCGCCGCCCTCAGCGCCGGAAAGCGACCCGGCATTGGAGAAAAAACTATGCCAGATTTACCGGGCGGCTGGACTGGAGCCCCCCGCCAACGAGGAGGTGGAGCGGGCCTTCCCCGGACAGGAGGCGGCCTGCCGCCGAGCGGGCCGGGCTCTGGCCGACAAGGGCGTGCTCACCCCGCTGTCCCCCAAGGTGCGGGCCTGGGGAGAGAGCTGCCTGGAGGCGCAAAACAGGATGAAGGCCCGGTTCGACACAGGAATGTTTACCCTGGCCCAGGCCAGGGATATGCTGGGGATCTCCCGCAAGTATGCCCTGCTGCTGCTGGAATACTGGGACCGGGTGAGAATCACCCAAAAAATCGGGGAGGGGCGGAGATTTCTGTGACTCCCCGCCATATGGGGGCGGAAGGGTATCTGGTGAGCCCCGCGGTCTTCAAAACCGTTGGGGACGGCGTTCCCGTCCTGGTGTGTTCGATTCGCACCCGCCCTCGCCATTTTTAAAATAAAGGAGGAAGCCCCATGGAATTTCAGAGTAAGCCCGGCCGGCTGTGGGCCGAGAATGAGGAGGGCAAGCTGATCGCTGAGATCACCTTCCCGGAGGACCGGCCCGGCGTGGCCAACATCGACCACACCTTTGTGGATGGCTCCCTTCGGGGCCAGGGAGTGGCGGGCCAGCTGGTGCAGGGGGCCGCGGACCAGATTCGCGGCCGGGGCATGAAGGCGGTTGCCACCTGCTCCTATGCCGTCAAGTGGTTTGAGAGCCACCCGGACCAGCAGGATCTGCTGGCGGAGTAATGGGCACAAAAAGCGCTGGGCGCGGCCAAATGGCCGCGCCCAGCGCTTTTTATGAGGGAAAATAGGGAGAAACAGGGAGAGATCAGATCTCCATGTCCAGCAGGTAGGAGGACAGGCCCTTGCCGTGCATATCCACGGACAGGGAGCGGGTGACGCCGCCGCCCAGGGCGGCGTACATCACAAAGTTGAGGGCGTGGATGTTGGGCAGCTCATAGCGGACCACCTCGCCCTTGACCATACCCTTAAAGTGCTCCTTCACCTTCTCGGGGGTGACCTTCTCCTTGAGCAGAGCGTAGTCCTTGGGGTCGTAGGCGATGAGGGAGATGTTGGAGATGTTGCCCTTGTCGCCGGTACGGGAGTGTGCAATATCCCAGAGTTTCATAGCAAATGCTTCCTTTCTGTCCCAGTATCAGACGGTGAAGATCTCGGCCTCGGGCTTGACGTCGTAGCGGCTCACCAAAATGGAGGCCACGGACACGATGTCCCGGGTGCGCTTGACGGCGCCGCAGCCGCCGGCGGGGCCATTGGTATAGAGAGCCTCCACCTCGTTGCCGATGAGGTCGGCCTCAGCCTTGGTCTTGGCACGGCCGGCCACCCGCACCCGCACCTCGCTGGGCTCCTGGTTGTACTGGTAGTCGGGGTTCCAATACAGACTGTTGCAGCCGATGAGATCAAACTTCAGCTCCTCAAACACGTTGGGGGCCACCAGCTCCAGCCTCTCCTTCAGGATCTCCAGGGCCAGCTTGCCCCGGGCCACGCAGCCGGGACCGCCGTAGCTGATTTCACCGTCGCCGATGAAGCAGTCCTTGTAGCCGATGGAGCACTTGAAGGTCTCGGTCTTGGGCTTGCCGGTGATGCCGGTGACCGCCACCTTGTCCTTCTCCACCTGGGTGAAGGTGATGTTCTTGCAGTTTGCCACCACATCGGGGGTCAGGTAATTCTCGGGATCGTGGATCTCATAGCAGATCTGCTCGGAGCAGGTCTCCACGGTGACCATGCCGCCGGCCTCGGGCACCTTGGTAACGAAGAAGGAGCCGTCCTCGGCCACCTCGATGATGGGGAAGCCCAGGTGGCCCAGGCCGGGCACGTCCTTCTTGCCGGGCTCGGCGAAGTAGCCGCCGGTGACCTGGCCGCCGCACTCCAGCAGGTGGCCCATGATGGTGCCCTTGCCCAGTTTGTCCCAGTCGTCCAGGGACCAGCCGAACTCATGGATCATGGGTGCCATAAAGATGGCGGGGTCGGCCACCCGGCCGGTGATCACCACGTCGGCCCCCATGTCCAGGGCCTTCAGGATACCCTCCACACCCATGTAGGCGTTGGCGGAGACGATCTCGCCGGGGAGCTCCTTCAGGGGTTTATGGTTCTCCCACACCTCGGTGTCCATGTACTTGTCGATGACGGGCAGCAGGTCGTCACCGGTGACGCAGGCGATCTTCATGCCGGTGAGGCCGTGCTTGCGGGCAATCTCCACGCACTTCTGAGCGGCAGCCTGGGGATTGGCGGAGCCCATGTTGGTGATGAGCTTGACCTTGTGCTTCCAGCACAGGGGGAGGGCCTTCTCCATGCGGTGCTCCAGCAGGCCGTTGTAGCCCTTGGTGGGGTCCTTCAGCTTGGCCTGCTGGCCGATGGCGATGGTGCGCTCGGCCAGGCACTCGTAGCTGATGTAGTCCAGATTGCCCTTCTCGATCAGCTCCAGAGAGGGCTCCAGACGGTCGCCGGCGTAGCCGGCGCCGCTGCCAATGCGGATGGTTTTCATAGAATGACTTCCTTTCTACGCAAACAGATGAATGGATGAGGAAAGATTACAGGGCGATGGCGCCGGTGATGAAGGCCACAGCCACCATCACCAGGGAGACCAGCCAGGCCAGGGGAATGGTCTTCTTCTGATGCTCGCCCAGATCTACGCCGGACAGACCCACCAGCAGGAAGGTGGAGGCGGTGAGGGGAGAGATGGGGAAGCCCACGGTCATCTGGCCCAGAATGGCGGCGCGGCCCACATCGGCGCCCACAATGCCGAAGCCCTGAGCGGTGGTGGCCAGTACGGGCAGCACGCCATAGTAGAAGGAGTCGGGGTCAAAGAGCAGGGAAGCGGGCATGGCGATGATGCCGATGATGAGGGGGAAGAACTGACCCATGGAGTCGGGGATGATAGCCACCAGGGCGGTGGACATCTCGGAGATCATGCCGGTGCCCTGCATAATGCCGGTGAAGCAGCCGGCGGCAAAGAGCACGGAGCACATCATGAGGGCTTCCTTGGCGTGGGCGTCCACACGGGCCTTGGAGTCCTTCACGCGGGGGTAGTTGATGATGGTGGCCAGGACGTAGAACACCATGAACACCACGGCGGGCGCAAACCCGGAGAACAGGAGGGAGACGATGGCGGCAATGATAAGGATGATATTCACCCAGAACAGATGGGGCCGCAGCAGGGCCTTCTGCTCGTCGGTCAGCTCCTGCTCGGTGTGACCCACGGCCTGGAGAGCCACGGCACCGATGCGCTTCTTCTCGCGGCTGCCCAGGAAGGCGGCGATGAGCAGCACACACACCATACCGGCCAGCACAGCGGGCAGGACAGGCATAAAGAACTCGGTGACGGTGGCCTCGGTGCCCTCCATGGTGGCCAGAGCGGTGTGGGCGCGGATGGTGGGTCCGCCCCAGGGCAGGATATTCATGGTGCCGGCGGACAGGGCCACGATGGTGGCCAGGGTGGTGCGGCGCATCCCCAGCGCGTCATACAGGGGGAGCAGGGCGGGCACGCAGATCAGGAAGGTGACGGCGCCGGAGCCGTCCAGATGGACGATGGCGGCCAGCACGGCGGTGCCGATGCCGATTTTGACGGGATCGGTGCCCACCAGGTTCAGGATGCCCTTGATGATGGGGCGGAAGGTGCCGGCGTCGGTGAGGATGCCGAAGAACAGAATGGAGAAAATAAACATGACGCCGGTGGCGGCCACCGAGCCGATGCCTTTGGAGCCGGTAATCATACCGCCCAGGGACTTGAAGTTGGCCACAAAGTCAATGACGCCCTGTGTGCCCTCCGGGGCGCCCTCGGGAACCACGGCCATAAAGAAACAGGCAATGATGCCGGTGACCACAGGGACCACAATCAGGGCCACCAGGGGGGATACCTTCTTGGTCATGATGAGCACCAGCATGACCACAACAGTCAGGAATCCCAGGATTGCTAAAGGTGACATGAACGATACCTCCTCTTTTTTCGGCGGCCCTCTCTTCGACCGCCGCTGCCCAGAAAGAGAAGCAAGGCCTGTGCCAACTGGGGAACAAGGCGGAAAAAAAGGGGAAACTCCTTGGGCCCCAGGGCCTTCCTGGGCCTGCCGCTCCGGGAGGGAGATAAATAAAATTCTAATATTTTAGAAACGGGAAAAGCCCCGCCGGGGCAGGGCGGGGCCTTAGGGGAGACGCTGCAAAGAGTTCTAAAATGCTGGAACGATATTCTAATATTCTGGAAGTCAGCCTTTCAGCTTGTTGTACAGGCTGGCCAGAGAGATGCCCAGCTGGGCGGCGGTCCGTTTTTTCCCCTCCAGGGAGGAGCCGTTCTGCTCCAGCAGGTTGAGAATGACCCGCTTTTCAAAGGCCCGGGTCCGCTGGGCCAGGGTGAGGCCCACGTCCTCCTGCTGGTGGACCAGGTCGCTGGGGAGTGCCTCCTGATTGATCACCCCGGAGGGGGTGAGGTAGGCGGAGAACTCCAGCACATTGCGCAGCTCCCGCACGTTGCCCGGCCAGCTGTGGGCCTGGAGGCAGGCTACCGCGTCCTCGGTAAGCCGGAAGGGGCGGCGCAGCTTGTGGGAGAAATCCTCCAGAATAGCCTGGGCCAGGGCGGGAATATCCCCCGGCCGCTCCCGCAGAGGGGGAATATGGAGGGGGAAGGTGCTCAGCCGGTAGTACAGGTCCTTGCGGAATTTGCCGGCGGCCACATAGGCGGGCAGGTCGGCGTTGCAGGCGGCCACCACCCGCACGTCCACCGCCACCTCCTTGATGCCGCCCACCGGGCGGATGATGTGTTCCTGAAGCACCCGCAGCAGCTTGGCCTGGAGACCCACGTCCATCTCGGAGATCTCGTCCAGAAAGAGGGTGCCGCCGGCGGCGGCCTCGAACAGGCCCATCTTGCCGCCCCGCTTGGCCCCGGTAAAGGCACCCTCGGCGTAGCCGAAGAGCTCGGATTCCAGCATATTGGCGTTGAAGTTGGAGCAGTTGATGGCCACAAAGACCCCGTCCCGGCGGGAGCTGGCGTTGTGGATAGCCTGGGCGTACAGCTCCTTGCCGGTGCCGCTCTCACTCTCCAGCAGCACGGTGGCGTCGGTGACGGCAATGCGCTGGGCCAGATCCTTTACCCGGGCCACCGCCGGGGTCACCGCCACGATATCGTCAAAGGTGTACCGGGCGCCGTTGGCCTTGCTGATGCTGTGGAGGGCCTGACGGCTCCGGGCCTCCACCGCCTCCAGCTCCTCTCTGGTCTGGTAGGCGTCCTCCAGGAAGGTGACCACGCTGAGCCCGCCCACCAGGGTGTCCCCCTCATAGATGGGGTAGAGGTTGACGAAGTAGAAGTCCTTGATCTCCTGACGGGTGATGTGGAGGATGGGCTTGCCCGCCTGGAGCACGTCGGGCAGCCGGGCGCCGGGACGCAGGTCCCGCAGGTATTTGCCCTCCACCGCCTCCAGAGGTTCCCCCAATTCCTTGCGGAGAAACTCCAGATAGGCCTGATTGCAGAAAACCAGCCGTCCCTCGGTATCGATGATGGTGATGCCCTCCCGCATGGCGTCGAAGGTGGCTCGGGCGGCGGCATTGAGTTCCATGGTGGTCCCTCCCAGGTTTAGTTACTGTAGATTATACCCGGTTTGTCAATCAGAGGGAAGTAGGGGCTGCGGTGCGCTCCATGGCGCCGTCTGGCTGGCCGGGGCTTGCGGCCGGCGTTGTTGGGACCGTCGGCGCGGAAGAAGCTGGCCCGGATCTCCAGGGGGAGGAGCAGACTGGACGCGCCCTGTATGGTGCGGGAAAATAAGGGGAGGGATGATGAAATTTCATACTTTTCTTTTTCCAAAAAGCTTTTATACTAATGGTATCCTAAGTGCGGGGCTGCTTATCTCAACCTTGCGTACATCGGATCAATCGTAAGAAGGAGCGAAGAGAATGGAACAGAAGAAAAAGTCCCTTGCCAGCCGGATCCCGCCAAAAGTCTGGCTGCTCATCTCCTTTGCGGTGGCCATGCTGGTTTGGTACATCATGTCCATCATTCCCCAGACTTCCCGAGCTTTCCCCAATGTAGTGGTGACCATTCAGGGTCTCATGACCATGGTGGAGCGCGGCGTGTTCTGGCAGGACTTGAGCAGCAGCTTGATCTCCGTGGCAATGGGTTATGCCATCGGCTTTGTCATCGCCCTGCCTGTGGCCATCCTGATGGCCTGGTATGTGCCGGTGCGCAACATCCTGGAGCCCTGGATTCAGTTCATCCGCAACATCCCCCCTCTGGCCTATGTGCCTCTGATCGTCATCTGCGCCGGCGTGGGCCGGCTGCCCCAGGTGATCGTGATTACCATCGCCTGCTTCCTCATCATGTGCGTGACCATCTATCAGGGCGTGATCAACGTGGATGAGACCCTCATCAAGGCCGCCCGGGTTCTGGGCGCCACCGACAAGGACATCTTCGTCCGGGTCATTACCCCCGCCACCCTGCCCTTCATCCTCACCGCTGTCCGGCTGGGTGCTTCCGTTGCTCTGACCACCCTGATCGCAGCCGAATCCACCGGCGCTATGGCCGGCCTGGGTATGCGTATCCGGTCTCTGAACAACAGCTTTGACGCGGCCCCCATGCTGGCCTACGTCATCATCATCGGCATCATCGGTATTACTCTTGAAAAAATCATCAAATTCTTGGAAAGGAAGCTGACGGGATGGCAGGAGAAGAGAGAAATCTGATCGTCAAGATCGATAACGTCCGCAAGGTATACAATACCCGCAACGGCGAGATGGTAGCCCTGAACGGGGTGGACCTGGACATCTATGAGAACGAATTTATCTGCGTGGTAGGCCCCTCCGGCTGCGGTAAGTCTACCCTGCTCAACATCATCGCCGGCCTCCACGAGGCCACTTCCGGCGCTGTCTACTGCAAAGGCAAGAAGGTCACCGGCACCGGCACCGAGCGCGGCGTGGTCTTCCAGCAGTACGCCCTGTTCCCCTGGCTCACCGTGAAGAAGAACGTCATGTTCGCTCTGGAGATGAAGGGCATCAAGGGCAAAGAGGCCGAGGATCTGGCCATGAAGTACCTGGAGAAGGTGGATCTGACCAAGTTTGCCGACCACTATCCCAAGGAGCTGTCCGGCGGCATGAAGCAGCGCGTGGCCATCGCCCGCGCCTACGCCGCTGACCCCGAGGTGCTGCTGATGGACGAGCCCTTCGGCGCCCTGGACGCCCAGACCCGTACCCAGCTGCAGACCGAGCTGCTGGAGACCTGGGAGAAGGACCGCAAGACCTGCTTCTTCATCACCCACGATGTAGAGGAGGCCATCATCCTGGCCCAGAAGGTCATCATCATGTCCGCCCGTCCCGGCCGCATCAAGTCCATCATCGACATCGACATCCCCTATCCCCGTACTCAGGAGACCAAGATGACTCCTCGCTTCCTGGAGCTGAAGAACGAGATCTGGAGCCAGGTGTACCAGGAGTATCTGGAGGTCCGTAAGTAATCAGGTTGGAACGGCACTGGCCGTTGCAATAGAGGAAAAGAACCCCAAACTATTAAATAGGAGGAAATGAACGTGAAGAAGTTTCTTGCCATGCTCCTGGCCGTGGCCATGCTGGGCGGCGCTCTGGCTGCCTGCGGCGGCGGCGAAACCACCAGCACCCCCTCCGGCAACACCGGCACTCCCGCCGGAAACTCCGAGACCCCCACTGTTGAGACTGTTGATATCAATGTGGGCTATATGCCCAACTACGGCGGCCTGTGGAGCCTGATGACCGCCAAGGAGAAGGGCTTCTTTGAGGAAGAGGGCCTGAACGTCACCATGACCCAGTTCGAGGACGGCCCCACCATCATCGCCGCCATGGAGAACGGCTCCGTGAACTTCGGCTACATCGGCCAGGGCGCTCATAAGCTGTGCGTCCAGGGCAACGCCACCATCATCGCTCTGTCCCACATCTCCAACGGCGACGCCCTCATCGGCGGCCCTGGCATCAGCACCGTTGAGGACCTGAAGGGCAAGACCGTGGCCTACTCCTCCGGTACCTCCAGCGAGGATATCCTGCGCAACGCTCTGGCTGCTCACAACATGACCATGGATGACATCCAGGCCATGGACATGGACGCTCCCTCCATCGTGACTGCTATGATGTCCGGCGGCGTGGACGCCTGCGCCACCTGGTCCCCCAACAGCCTGACCATCCTGGAGGGCATGGAGGGCACCACCAAGCTGGCTGACAACATGACCTTCTCCGACACCACCGTGTCCCTGGCCAGCTGGATCGCCACCCCCAAGTACCTGGAAGAGAACCGCGACGTGACCGTTCGCTTTGTCCGCGCTCTGATGAAGGCTATGGATTACGCTGCTGACGGCAACTACGAAGAGGTTGCTCAGTGGTGCGCCACTAAGGCCGCTCTGGACTATGACACCATGTACAATCAGCGCGGCGACGCCGACTGGCTCACCGGCAAGGAAGTGGTGGACGGCGTGGCCGACGGCACCGTCAAGGGCTACTACGAGCTGCAGCAGAAGAACCTGCTGGACGGCGGCTCCATCACCGAAGAGGATGTGTGCCCCGTCGAAGATTACGTGGACTTCGATCTGATGACCGAGGCCGGCAACTACTAATATGACCCCAGGAGGGGCGGCGGCGGAACACCGCCGCCGCCCCTTTCCCGCGTAAACAGATTCTTTACAAAGCCGGAGTGAGCGGATACAATAGCACCGGAAACCACAACTGGAGGAGGACAAGCTATGCTTCTGTTGTTGGCCGTGGGGCTGCTCATCGGCTCCATTCTGGTGCTGTGCGTCAAAAAGAATCTGGAGTCCCTGCTGCTGGTAGGACTGTGCCTGAGCCTTACGGTCTATTTCGTGGGGCTGATGGTCTTTATCGCCAAGAAGGGCGGCCTGTCCCAGGAGGTCATGAACTTCCTGTTTTTCAACCAGAAGATTCGCATCTGGGTGCAGTACCGCTTTATTACCCTGGGACAGCTGGGCTACATTGTGGCTCTGGGCCGCTATCTGTTTCCACTGTTCCTGCTGGAGATGGCCTTCCAGTATTCCATGCTTTCCGCCCTGCGGAAAGCGCCGCTGGTCCGGAAGCTGGTGCTGGTGCTGCCTATTGTTTCCCTGGTGCTCTATTACCCCAGTGTGTATCGGAGCCTGGTGATGAAGGTGCCGGCAGCCAAGGACGTGCTGGTCCAGTTCTCTTATATCTGGGTCATGTGCTATGTGGCGCTGGCGGTAGGCCTGCTGGTTGTGGAATATTGCTCCACCACCATGCGCTTTTCCAGACGGAAATTTCTGCCCATCGTCATCTCTCTGGTGGCGCTGGCCACCCTATATGTGTTATACTGTGGCCAGGACCCGGGACAGATCTACCGGTTCTACAGCTACGACTACACCTGGATCAAGGGTGTGGGCTATCTGCAATTCGCCCTCAGCATAGGCGGTTATATGGTCCTGGTGGCGGTTAACCTGGTGTGCGGTATCCTGGGTCTGGGCAGTATGTTGCGTTACACTCAGACAAGCTTTGCGTCCGACCGGGACGAGGTGGTGCTGGAGCGTAAGTTCGATGTGGCCCGCACCGGCGCCTCGGTCTTTGTCCACAGCATCAAGAACCAGCTGCTGGCCAACCGGGTGCTCTACAAGCGCATCCGGGCGGAGCTGCAGAAGGAGGAGCCAGACCTGGACAAGGTGCGGGGCTGCGCCGACAGCCTGTTTGACAACAATGAGCTGCTCATTAGCCGCTCGGAGGAACTTTACCGCACGGTCAAAGCCAAGTCGGTACGACTGGTTCCGGTGACCTTGGGCCGCCTGGAGGAGATCACGCTGGACCGGTTCCGCAAAAAATATCCTGATGGCCGGGTCAGGGCGCTGATGGACCGGGAGATCCAGGTACTGGCTGATGAAAACTACCTGAGCGAGGCCCTGTATAACCTGCTTACCAACGCCTGGGAGGCCACCATCGGATATGAGGAGACCAGGCCGGTGGAGCTGGTGAGCCACCAGGAGCGGCTGTATACGGTTCTGGAGGTCAAGGACCACGGTCCCGGTATTAAGACGGGAGAATTCAAACACATCTTTGAGCCTTTCTATTCCAGCAAGAACAGCAATTTCAACTGGGGCATGGGTCTGTACCATGTCCGTACCATCGTGCGCAGCCACCTGGGTTCCCTGCGGGTGGAGAACCGGCCGGAGGGAGGAGCTTCCTTCTTCATTCTGCTGCCCCGCTATGGTACTATCCAGCCGAGGCAGGGAGGAAAAAAGCATGATACGCATTTTGGTCGCAGAGGACTTTGAGCTGATCCGGGAGGATCTGTGCGATGTCCTCAACCAACAGGAAGATATGACCGTGGTGGGCAGCGCCGCCAGCGGAAAGGAGATCGAGGCCCTGGCCCTGGAGACCGACTTCGATCTCGTTCTTATGGATATTGAGATGGAGACCACTACCGCCGGCATCCAGGCCACCGAGCACATCCTGGAGAAAAAGCCGGAGGCCAAGGTCCTCTTCCTCACCGCCCACGAGACCGACAACATGATCCTCACCTCCATGGGCGCGGGGGCGGTGGATTACATCGTCAAGGGCTGCGAGGACGCCGAGCTGCTCCAGCACATCCGCAGCGCCTATGCCGGCCAGGCCATGCTGGACGGCAAGATCCAGAACCTGCTGCTCAAGGAGTATTCCCGCCTGCGCACCTCGGAGCGGTCCCTGCTCTTCTTCATCAGCACAGTCTCCCAGCTCACCGCCGCCGAGCGGGATCTGGTGCGGCTGCTGCTGGAGGACAAGAAGATCAAGGAGATCGCCGCGGAGCGGTGTGTGGAGGTCGTCACCGTCAAGACTCAGATCAAGAGCCTGCTGCGGAAGTTCGGCTGCACCCGGACCAAGGAGATCGTGGATACCATCCGGGAATTGAACGTAACCCATCTGTTTTAAGCATTGACATACCGTCATAGAAAGGAAGATCCACATGGACTATTATCACATTTCCGCCCAGGACCTGGGCAAAGATGCCAAGATTCCCGTCGTTAAGCTGGGGGACTCCGGCGAGGTGTTCTATGAGATCGCCATGGAGATGATCAACACCATCAAGGCTCACAACGAGAAGGGCGAAAAGACCGTCTTTATCTGCCCCGTGGGTCCTGTGGGCCAGTATCCCATCTTTGTCCGCCTGGTGAACCGGGACCGGATCAGCCTGAAGAACTGCTGGTTCATCAACATGGACGAGTATCTCAATGACGACGACACCTACATCGACAAGGAGAGCCCCCTGTCCTTCCGCGGCTTCATGGAGCGCACTGTGTACACCAAGATCGACGAGGAGCTGCTCATGCCCCCCGAGCAGCGGGTGTTCCCCAACCCCGCCGATCCCGGCTATGTGGATCGCCTGATCGAGGAGCTGGGCGGCGTGGACATTGCCTTCGGCGGTATCGGCATCAACGGCCATCTGGCCTTCAACGAGTCCCGTGAGGACATGACCGCCGAGGAGTTTGCCGCTCAGGGCACCCGGGCCCTGTCCCTGAATCCCGAGACCCGTACCGCCAACGCCATCGGCGACCGCTGCGGCGCCATCGACGCCATGCCCCACCGGGCCGTCACCATCGGCATCAAGCAGATTCTGGGCGCCCGCAAGGTCCGTCTGGGCGTGTTCCGGGAGTGGCACCGCTCCGTGGTCCGCCAGGCCGCTTACGGCGAGGTGACCGCCCACTTCCCCGCCAGCCTGCTGCAGAACCACCCCGACGCCATCATCTTCACCAATTCCCTGGCCGCCGGCCAGCCCTTCTGAGGTACCTTATGAAACGAACCCTCTTTACCAATGGTAAGGTCTATGTAGACGGCCGGTTCCAGGATACCGATCTGCTGGTACAGGACGGCCGGGTGGCCGGCTTCTCCGGCAAGGCTGATGAGGTGGTGGACCTGGGAGGCAAGTTGCTGATCCCCGGCTTTTTGGACTTGCACACCCACGGCGGCGACGGCGTGGACGTGAATGCCGCCACCGCCGGGGATATGGCCAAGATCGGCCGGTTCTTCGCCAAGAACGGCACTACCGGCTGGCTGTGCTCCATCCTCACCGATACGCCGGAGCAGACCCTGTGGTGCATTGACCAGGCCAAAGCCGCCATGGCGGCTCCCATCACCGGAGCTCAGCTTATGGGCATCCATCTGGAGGGCCCCTTCCTTTGCTCTGCTTACAAAGGCGCTATGCCAGAGCATCTGCTGCGGAAGGGTGATCCTGCCCTGTTCCGGCAGTATCAGCAGGCCGCCGAGGGCGCTGTCCGGTATATCACCGTCTCTCCCGAGGTGGAGGGCGTGGTGGATATGATCGCTGAGATCGCCGGCCACACCACCGTGGCCATCGGTCACTCTGGGGCTGACTATGAGACCAGCTGCGCCGCCATTGACGCCGGTGCACAGGCCTGTACCCATACCTTTAACGCCATGGGGCTGTTCCACCAGCACCGTCCCGGCATTATGGGTGCGGTCCTGGAGCGTCCCGTGTGCTGCGAGGCCATTTGTGACGGCCGCCACCTGCATCCCGGCTCTGTCCGGATGCTCCTGGCCTGCAAGGGCTGGGATAGGGTGGTGGCAGTGACCGACTCCATCCAGGCCGCCGGTCTGCCCGACGGGCACTATAAGCTGGGCGTCAACGACGTGGTGGTGGAGGATGGCGACGCCAAGCTGGCCTCCAACGGCGTCCGTGCCGGTTCCACCCTGACTACCGGTCAGGCCCTGAAGAACCTGGTGAAGTTCACCGGGGAGAGCGTGGAAAAGGTGCTCCCCCTGCTGACTGCAAATCCTGCCCGCCTCATCGGTATGGACCACCGGAAGGGCTCCATCGCCCCCGGCAAGGACGCCGATCTGGTGGTTCTGGACCAAGATCTGAATGTAACTGCAACCTATGTGGCCGGCGTGAACGTATACGCCGGAGAGAATTAAGGAGGAACTTATTATGCCTTTGGTACCGCTGAGACCTTTGATGGAAGCCGCTGAGCAGCACAACTACGCCCAGGGCGCTTTTAACGTGAATGCCGTGGCCCAGGCCAAGGCCGTCATCGAGATGCACGAGACCTTCCGCTCCCCCGCCATCCTGCAGGGCGCCGACCTGGCCAACGCCTTCATGGGCGGCCGGGTGGACTTTGCCAACGGCACCCTGGAGGACAAGAAGAAGGGCGCCCGCAACATCGCCAACGCGGTGAAGAAGTACGGCGAGAACTCCCCCATCCCCGTGGTGCTCCACCTGGATCACGGCAAGGACTTCGACTCCTGCGTGGCCGCCATCGAGGGCGGTTACACCTCCGTCATGATCGACGGCTCCTCTCTGCCCCTGGAGCAGAACATCGAGCTGACCCGCGAGGTGGTCAAGTATGCCCACGCCCGCGGCGTGTCCGTTGAGGGCGAGCTGGGCGTGCTGGGCGGCCAGGAGGACCATGTGTTCGCGGCCACCTCCACCTACACCAACCCGCTGGACGCCGTGGAGTTCATCCAGAAGACCGGCGTGGACGCCCTGGCCATCTCCTACGGCACCCAGCACGGGGCCAACAAGGGCAAGGACGCCAAGCTCCGCAAGGAGATCCCCATCGCCATCAAGGAGTGCATCAACCGGCTGGGCATCTTCTGCGCCCTGGTGTCCCACGGTTCCTCCACCGTGCCCCAGTACATCGTCAAGGAGATCAACGACCTGGGCGGCGATATCCAGAACGCCTACGGCATCCAGGTTGAGCGGCTGATGGAGGCCATTCCCTGCGGCATCCGCAAGATCAACGTGGATACCGACATCCGTCTGGCGGTTACCCGCAACATGAAGGAACTCTTCGCTCAGAAACCCGAACTGCAGAAGAGCCCCTCCATCGGCGGCGTGTACGCCCTGCTGGAAGAGAAGAAGTCCGCCTTTGATCCCCGCGTGTTCTTCCCCCCCATCATGGACACCGTGCTCACCGGCAACGTGCCCGACGAGGACGTGGCCCTGCTGATGAGCCGGGTGGAGGCCGGCGTGAAGGAGGCTGTGGGCTCCCTGATCGTCAACTTCGGTTCCTACGGCAAGGCTCCTCTGGTGGAGCAGAAGTCCCTGGAGGACATGATCGCCTTCTATAAGAAATAAGAACGGCAAGGGCGGGCGGGGGCCGGTCTCCCGCTCCGCCGGAGAGAAGGAGCAACTACATGAAGCATCTGTATCTGAATCTGAAGCGGTTCGATGTGCCGGTGGAGTTCGGTGGCGTCAACCGCATCGCCCCGGTGGCTGACTGGGGCAAGTATATCGTGGAGCACACCCAGGAAGGCCTGAAGCACTACGATCCCAACCAGGTGGAGTTCGTCCAGTACTTCCCCGAGGCCCACATTCTGGGGGCCGTGGCAGCCCAGTGCGAGAACAGCCCCGTGCAGGTGGGTTCCCAGAGCGTCTACCGCATGAATACTGCCGTAGGCGGCAACTTCGGCGCCTTTACCACAAACCGTCCCGCTTCCATCGTGAAGGCCATGGGGTGCACCTCTACCATCGTCGGCCACTGCGAGGAGCGCAACGACAAGACGGGCGTGCTGGCCGAGGCCGGCGTCACCGATACCGCCGCCGTCAACCGCCTCTTGAACCAGGAGATCAAGCTGGCCATCGAGCAGGGCCTGAGTGTGCTCTACTGCATCGGCGAGAAGAGCGAGGAGCAGGAGCAGTGGCAGCAGGTGCTGGGCGACCAGCTGAAGATCGGCCTGGACGGGGTGGACACCTCCAAGGTGGTCATCGCCTACGAGCCCATCTGGTCCATCGGCCCCGGCAAGACCCCCGCCGGCAAGGAGTATATCACCAAGATCGCCAAGTTCGTCAAGGAAGTGACCGGCGGCCTGGACGTGGTGTACGGCGGCGGCCTGAAGGTGGACAACGCCGAGATGCTGGCCTCCATCGACGAGATCGACGGCGGCCTCATTGCCCTGACCCGGTTCCAGGGCGAGATCGGCTTCTACCCCGACGAATATCTGGAGATCATCAAGACCTATCTTGGTAAATAAGGAGAGCACACATGAAGCTTGATTTTGAATACGGCCACGGCCTGATGAGCGCTGAACTGCCCGACAACACCGATGTGTTTATCCCCGGCACCACCGTGCCCGATCCTCCGTGCCTGCCCCAGGACTGGGACAGCCTGTACAACGCCACCCTGGAGTCCATCCGCAACCCCATGGGTATGCCTTCTCTGAAGGAGCTGGCCGGCCCCGGCAAGACCGCGGTCTTCGTCATCCCTGACATCGTGAAGGGCGGCAACCAGCCCACCTCCCACCGGAAGGTGTCCATCCGGGCCTGCCTGGACGAGCTGTACGCCGCCGGCGTGGAGAAGAAGGACATTCTGTTCATGTTCTCCAACGGCCTGCATCCCCGGGCCACCGTGTCCGAGATGAAGCAGATCCTGGGCGAGGAGCTGTTCAACGAGTTCTACTGGACCAACCAGATCACCAGCCACGACTCCGAGGACTATGAGCACATGGTGGACCTGGGCGCCACCAAGCGGGGCGATCCCGTGCTGATGAACAAGTATGTCTTTGAGTGCGACATTCCCATTCTCATCGGCCATACCCAGGGCAACCCCTACGGCGGCTACTCCGGCGGCTACAAGCACTGCGCCACCGGTATCACCCACTGGCGGAGCATCGCCAGCCACCATGTGCCCAAGGTCATGCACCGGGACGACTTCACCCCCGTGTCCGGCCACTCCCTGATGCGCACCAAGTTCGACGAGATCGGTATGCACATGGAGGAGAAGATGGGCCATCCCTTCTTCTGCTGCGACGCCGTACTGGACACCTATTCCCGCCAAATCGCCATCTACTCCGGCTACGCCAAGGTGATGCAGCCTGAGTCCTGGAAGCTGGCCAACAAGCGCACCTACGTCCCCTTCGCTGAGAAGAAGTACGACGTGATGGTGTTCGGTATGCCCCAGAACTTCCACTACGGCAACGGCATGGGCACCAACCCCATCCAGATGATGCAGGCTCTCTCCGCCCAGGTTATCCGCCACAAGCGTGTCATGAAGGACAACTGCGTCATCATCTGCTCCTCCATCTGCAACGGCTACTTCCACGACGAGCGCTGGCCCTACCTGCGGGAGCTGTATGAGATGTTCCAGCACGACTATATGAACATCCTGCCCGATATGGACCGGTACGGCGAGTACTTTGCCACCAACCAGGAGTATATCCGCAAGTACCGCTTCTGCAATGCCTTCCATCCCTTCCACGGCTTCTCCATGATGAGCTGCGGCCACATCGCCGAGATGAACACCAGCGCCATCTACATCGTGGGCGCTCAGGAGCCCGGCATTGCCCGCGGCATGGGCCTCAAGACCCGGGCTACCTTCGAGGAGGCCCTGGAGGACGCCAAGAAAAAGTTTGTGGGCCCCAACCCCAATATCCTGGCTCTGCCCCAGACCTTCAAGCTGAGCGCCGTCCATCTGTGCATGAAGGACGACGATCTGAGCAACGTGTAAGGAGGGCACTGTCATGCTGAAAGGAAATATGCTCATCGCCCACGGCGGCGGCCCCACCCCGGTGATCAACAGCTCCCTGCTGGGGGCTGTCCGGGAGGCCAAGCTCCACGGCGAGATCGAAACCATCTACGGCGCCCGTTTCGGCGCTGAGGGCATCCTGGCCGGGGACCTGATCGACCTGGGCAAGTTTGCCGATGAGGATCTGGCCCTGCTGGCCAAGACCCCCGCTTCCGCCCTGGGCTCCTGCCGCCGCAAGCTCACCGATGCCGACTATCCTGCCGTGCTGGAGTGCTTCAAGAAGTTCAACATCCGCTACTTCTTCTACAACGGCGGCAACGACTCCATGGACACCTGCAACAAGATCTATAACCTGTCTGTGGAGACCGGTTATGAGCTGCGGGTCATCGGTATCCCCAAGACCATCGACAACGATCTGGACGTGACCGACCACTGCCCCGGCTTCGGCTCCGCTGCCAAGTACGCCGCTGTCTCCGCTCTGGAGCTGGCTCAGGACGTGTCCGCCCTGCCCATCCATGTGGTGGTGATGGAGATGATGGGCCGCAACGCCGGCTGGATCACCGCCGCTTCCGCCCTGTACGCCGACCTGATGCCCTGCGAGCATCTGGTGTACCTGCCCGAGGTGGCCTTCGACAAGGAGAAATTCCTTGCCGCTGTCAAGGAGAAGTGGGCCAAGGGCCGCGGTCTTCTGGTGACCATCTCCGAGGGTATCCACTATGCCGACGGCTCCCCCGTGGCCGACTCCGGCGTGGTGGACGGCTTCGGCCACAAGGTGCCCGGCGGCGCCGCCCAGGCGCTCAGCGACATGATTATGCAGGAGACCGGCCTGAAGTCCCGGTCCGAGAAGCCCGGCCTGCTGGGCCGTGTGAGCGTGAGCCTCATGTCCGAGATCGACCAGAAGGAGGCCGAGGAGGCCGGCGCCTGCGCCGTCCGCTCCGCCGTGGAGGGCAAGACCGGCTTCATGGTGGGCTTTGAGACCACTCGGAACCCCTACTCCTCCAAGACCTGCCTGATCCCTCTGGAGAAGGTGGCCAACGCCGAGAAGAAGTTCCCCCTGGAATGGATCGGCGAGGACGGCGCCAGCATCAAGCCCGCGTTCAAGGCCTATTGCGAGCCCCTGCTGGGCGCTTACGACAGCCGGTTTATCTCCCTGCGGTAAGCCGCCATGCAGATCCTCTTTAACTTCCTGGTCTGTATCCTGGCAACTACCATTGGAGGCATCAGCGGGGTAGGAGGCGGCGTCATCATCAAGCCGGTGCTGGACGCTGTGTCCGGCCTGCCGGTGGCTACCATCAGCTTTCTGTCCGGCTGCACCGTGCTGGCCATGACCATCACCTCCATGCTGCGCAGCATCGGCGGCGAGGTGAAGGTGGAGCCCCGCCGGGGTACCCTGCTGGCCATCGGCGCCGCCGTGGGCGGTATCGTGGGCAAGCAGCTCTTCGACATCGTCAAGGACGCCGGTGGCTCCGCCGTCTCGGTGGCCCAGCAGGTGCTGATGATTATCCTCACCCTGGGTGTGCTGGCCTATACCCTGAACCGTCCCCGCATCCGCACCCTGGATGTGAAGAACGGAGCGGCCTGTGTGCTCATCGGCCTGGCCCTGGGTGTGCTGTCCTCCTTCCTGGGCATTGGCGGCGGCCCCATTAACCTGGCGGTGCTCTACTACTTCTTTTCCATGGATTCCAAGACGGCGGCCCTCAACTCCCTGTATGTCATTCTATTTTCCCAGGGAGCCAGCTTCCTCAACACCGTGATCGGTCAGAACGTGCCTGTCTTTGAGTGGTCCGTCCTCATCGCCATGGTGGTGGGCGGCGTGGTGGGCGGCACCATGGGCCGCAGCTTCAGCCGCCGTATGGACAACAAGGCCGTGGACAAGCTGTTCTTCTGGCTGCTGCTGCTCATCACCGGCATCAGCGTATACAACCTGATCCGCTGCTTTGTGTGACTTCACGTTCTTCTCCTCTTTTCCTCAGGACCCGTTCCGGCAGTGATGCCGGGATGGGTCCCCTTTTTATGCCTGTATGGGTGGAAACATTTGGCCTGCCCCAATTCCTTGACACTGGAGCATGACATGGTATAATACCAAACCAGTATGGAATTTTTGCAGAGCAAATGCGCCATATTTTATCAATAACTGCAACTTGGAGGAATTTACCCATGCAAGCAAAGAAACCGCTGGCCCTGCTGCTGTCCCTGTCCATGGGGCTGTCCATGGGCACCCCCGCCCTGGCTGCCGCCAGAGAGACCAGCCTGCCCGACGTGGGCCAGAGCTGGGCGGCCGACTCCATTCACCGCTGGCTGGAGGCCGGCCTGGTGGAGGGAGACGACCAGGGCCTGTTCCGGCCCGCCGCCAACCTGACCCGGGGTGAGCTGGCCACCATTTTTGTGCGGCTGCTGGGCCTGAGCGAGAAGGCGCCCAACCGCTATGCCGACCTGAAGGGGGACGAGTGGTACGCCGACGCCATTCTGAAGTGTACTGCCGCCGGCATCATGGAGGGCGACGGCACCAACTGCAACGCCACCCAGACCATCACCCGGCAGGAGACCATGGTGATGTTTGCCCGTGCCACGGGTATCCGTGAGGAGAAGGAGCCCAATCTGGGCCAGTTTGTGGACGGCACCGACGCCGCCGGCTGGGCCGCCGGGTATCTGGCCCCTCTGGCCCAGCTGGGCATTCTGTCCGGCGTGGAGGACGGTTCCCACCTGGCGCCCAAGGCCAACATTGACCGGGCGTCCACCATGGCTCTGCTGGACAAGGCCGTCAGCGATTACATCACCGGCTCCGCCCAGGTGGAGGCGGAGGACGAGGGCCGCTTTGTGGTGATCAACACCGGTTCCGCTGCCCGCAGCGGCGCCCAGGTTGAGGTGTCCGGCCAGGCCGCCGGTCTGGTGGTGGCTCCCGGCAGCGCCGGGGCCAAGGTCACCGCTCAGGACCTGACCGCCGCCACCGTGAAGGTGGACGCTCCGGTGGAGCTGACCCTCTCCGGCAGCACTTCCGCCGACTACCTGAGCGTCAACGCCGAGGCCCAGCTGGCGGTGGAGAAGGATGCCTCCGTGGAGGAACTGTCCCTCAACGCCGCCGCCCAGGTGGACAACCAGGGCACCATCGGCAAGGCCTCCGTCAACGCCGACGGCGTGGTGCTGGACGGCAAGCTGCCCGGCAGCCTGGAGGTGACCGACGGCGTGGATCAGCCCACCGACAGCGAAGGCAACCAGGTGGGCGGCGACAATAAC
>PPYE01661934.1_pt1 | contig 26469 bp, 26 predicted proteins | sample 1559881 | NCBI WGS metagenome assembly PPYE01 (sample SAMN08240022, study PRJNA423297) | Human gut metagenome, whole genome shotgun sequencing project. | reverse complement strand
TTTTAGCACAGGAGTTTCTTTTATCTAAAGAACTTTCCTCCCCCTGCAGAGCAGGGGGTTTATTTTTACGGCCATACAAAAATGCCGCATCTGAAATTTTCATCTCCGATGCGGCACTTTTTATTTGCCAGAAAGTCTTATCTCTGCAAACGCTTCCAGTGCATTCGGAAGCTTTGCTTCGTTCTGCTCCTCTTTTCCCTGTCACTTTATCTGCTTTCCATTTCTTCCAAACCTCTTTTTCCGAAAAAACGGGATGCGTGTGGCTGCCGCTTCTGCTTTTCCCTGACTCTCCCGCTGAAAGTTTCGAATGATTTCATCCAGCTGCCGGTAACGTTCTTCCTCCCGCTCATCCCGAATCCGCATCAGATCTTCCAGTTCCTCGGCCATTCTGCGGTTCACCAGACCGCTGATCTCCTGGCTGAGTTTTTCATTATTAACTTCCAGGGCTCGTCCAATAATATGATTCATAATCTCCTGAAACTGCTGCATCTTTTCATCCCGGCCAGCCACAGCAAAATCATTCCCGCCATCCAGCGTTTTCAATTCTATTCTCGTCTCTGCTTTTCCCTGGATGCCCTGATCTTCCTGCTCTTCCTGATTTACCGGACTTGTCTGCACATTCTCTGCATCGCAATTTTTGTCTTCATCCGCATCTTCCAGATTCTCTTCCGTTCTTTCTGTCCACCCCGATTTCATGCCATGCTCCTGTGCTCCCCTCCAGCTTGCTGAGCCGTCTTCCTCTATGGGAGTCTTTTCCCCTCTGCTCAGGAAAAATGCTTCCCCTGTCTCTGCCAAACAATCCGATCCGCTTTCCGATGTTTCTTCTCCTCTCCTTTTTTCTGCAGCAAGCACTCCGTTTCTCCGCTCCCACGCGGAAGGCTTTTTCCTGGTTTTCGCCCGATTTTTCATGTCCGACTGCCCATCCTCTTCCATTTTTTCTTCAGACCCCAGAAGAGTCTCTCTATCTTCCTCCGCCAGAAAAACAATTTCCCGCTGGTCCTTTACATCAAGATCCGTCTCCTTTTCTGCTGCCTCCCCGGAAATTTTCCCACGGCCCCAGAAAGCGGATTTCACCTGCAAAGCTGCCGTCGGCTCCAGCCGGCTGTAATCAGACAGCCGCATAATTCCCGCATATTTTTCCAAACCAAATCGCTCTGCATCATCCGAAAATATTTCCTCCTGCCGTTCCTTCCCCACAGCATTCTGTTCCCGAAACACTTCTCCCGGAATATTTCCTTCCGTCTCCTGAGATTCTGCCGGATCAGCATCCTCCCCGGGCACATCCACCAAAGCCGATTCTCCATCCGGTGCATTTAACCTTTCTGCTCCCTGACAAGCTTCCCCTTCCGCCGCCAGCATACTCATATCACCGGTATTCTGCAAATCTTCCGCCATACTTGCTTCCGATACTCGCTCATTTTCCTGCTGCATTCCGCTCTTTACAAGCGTTCTGGACATATCCTTCTCCAGAAAAACCCCCGTTTCTGCCAGTCCCTGGTTATGAGCCATCACCTGCTGAAGCGCATTCTTAATTGCTTTCAGCTGATATCCCTTATCCTTCAGCTTTTTCACCTGACAAAACAACTGTATATGAAACTCTGTATAATATCTATGGCCCATCTCATTTCGCGGTATGGAAATTCCCAGTTCCTCCTCCCAATACCGCAGGACATGAGTTTCTACATCAACCTTTTTGGAAGCATCCGATATTAAATAACGTATCTCATCCATTCTCTCTCTCCTTGTCCATGTATTTCTCGACCTTAGTAAAATATATATGTTAACTTGAGAAAGAATATGAATGGAAAATTGGGCGATAGCCCTTTATATTGACAAGATTTATAATAAATTATCTAAGTTGAAAAATGCTCCCGCAACAAAATCAGGAGCTTTCCTCTGGCTTGAAATTTTTAAAAATTTCAAACAGATAGAAAACTCCTGATACTTCGTTCAGTTATTGATGTTATATCAAAGAATAGTTAAGCGGGTCCATCAGTAAGAAGGACACCATCAGTCATTGTAGCATGCGTTTCTAAATATCCGTCAAAAGACCATACTGCGTGAAGCCCTCTCAAACGATAATATTTATTTGTCTCTAAATTTTCAATTAAAAAAGACTGCGACGCTTCGTTTAAATCCTCACCGCCTTCTTCATATTCGTATGTTAAAGATTTACTGTCAATTTGTACCCAATCTTCGCTATCCTCATCCCACTGGTCTAAATAAATTGTCATTTTTATTTTCTTAACAGCTACATGTGCCAATGTGTCTGCATAAACCTCTAACACACCATATCCTTCATTAGTAATACTTAGTCCTGAACTAGCTATATAACGCCCCCTTGCAACAACATTTTGATTATTTGAAACATAAATCCCTTGCGGCAATAGTCTTGAATTTATCTGTCCCATCTCTTTTCGCGCCACTTGATTCCAACTTTCACTTTGTGCAGCAAAAGAATCAGGACATAAAAGACAACATCCAAGCAATATACCTGCAATATACCTTTTCCATTTCATCATACAAAACCTCCATATCGAATTAAAAACTCAAGTTTTCAATAATATTAATAAATTCATGCTCATCCATGGCACCATGAATATAATAATATGCATTATCAACTTCCAAATATGAGCTATACTCATATTGGTCATTTCCTTGTTCAACTTTTTGAACAGAAATATCTCTGTTTAACCATTCGTTAAACACCATAATATAAGATTCTCCATCAGAAAAACGGCTGCCTGAATTATTTTTTGAATATAATACTTCCAAAACATAAATATAGTTATTTTTATAAGAAAATGTCAATCTTGCCTGACCAGCATCGATACTAACTTTTGATAAAATAACATTTGAAGGCAAATAATTTATTTTTAATACATTTATTCCTAACTTTTCTTTTATTTCATCATACGCCTCCATTAGCTTCCCTTCATCAGAAATATAATTCTCCTGATTATTCCAAACAATATCTGTTTTCTCCCCGTCTCTCACCTCACTTACATATGTATAATTCCTTTTCCCCATTACATCAATCCCCGGACGCAGAGTAAAAATAGCAATTCCTGCTGCTACGCAGGCTGCTGCAGTTCCGGCAGTGCGCACAGGAACAGAAAAAAATGTTTTCTTTACATTTTCGCTTTCTCTCCGTCCTGGCCCGAGCCCCTTCGATTTTATAACCGGGTCCGGCTTAACGGAAAGCCACGCCCTCTGGGCAGCAAGAAAACCGTTCTCGCTCTGCAGGACCCTCTGCTGATCTCTGGAAAAATCCGCCATTACTCTGGGGGTGATGCCTCGGGCCTCCATTTTAGAAAGAATTGTCTGAAATTCGTGTTCGGGAGCATTCGGGATACTGCGTCCGCCCAGAGGCGCATCGGAAGCGGCTTCCGCTTCGGCCCATTCCATCCGCTTCTCCATTTGATCCGGACTGAGGCCGTAAGCTTCTCTTATTAACTGCTCTATGGATTTGTATTGCTGATCAAAAGATCGATCCTTTTTATTCCTATCCACATTACACCTCATTTTGCATTTCTCCCTAACGTTCCCATCGGTTTCAGGGTTGACATTTTCTCTCCAAGCATTACTATAATATTAATGATGTTGGGATATCTTTGCTGGCGATGGCTTTCCCAGCAAGCTACTCTTGGAGGTTAAGGAATTATGAAAAAAATCGTATTAACCGGCGGCGGAACTGCCGGCCATGTGACACCGAATCTCGCTTTGCTTCCTGCGTTAAAGGAACACGGATACGAAATTCGCTATATTGGTTCCTATAATGGAATCGAAAAAAAACTTATTGAAAATGCGGGCATTCCTTATGATGGAATATCTTCCGGAAAGCTGCGCCGTTACTTTGATCTGAAAAACTTTTCAGATCCCTTCCGCGTCATAAAAGGCTACGCCGAAGCTCTCCAAATCCTCAAAAAGCAAAAACCTGATGTAGTCTTTTCAAAAGGCGGCTTTGTTGCAGTTCCTGTGGTTTTAGCTGCCAAGCACTATAAAATTCCGACGATTATCCATGAGTCTGATATTACACCAGGACTGGCAAATAAGATCTGCATCCCTTCTGCCAAAAAGGTCTGCTGCAATTTTCCGGAAACTCTGGCCTATCTTCCAGAAGATAAGGCGCTGCTGACCGGTTCCCCAATCCGCCAGGAGCTGCTGAAAGGCGATCGCCTTTCCGGTCTTCAGTTTACCCATTTGAGTCCGGATCGTCCTGTTATTCTGGTAATCGGCGGCAGTCTTGGTTCTGTCAAGGTAAATACCGCCGTCAGAAACATTCTCCCCCGTATCCTGGAGCATTTTCAAGTGATACATATCTGCGGGAAAGAACATCTGGAAGATTCTCTGATCGGAACCCCAGGATATGTACAGTATGAATATGTAGATAAGCCGCTGAAGCATCTGTTCGCTGCGGCTGATCTTGTAATTTCACGTGCCGGAGCAAACTCCATCTGTGAGCTTCTGGCCCTGCGCAAGCCGAATCTTCTGATTCCCTTATCCGCGGCAGCCAGCCGGGGCGATCAGATCCTGAATGCAAAATCTTTCGAAAAGCAGGGATTCAGTTCCGTTCTGGAAGAAGAACAGCTTACGGATGACACGCTTCTCCAGGCAGTCAAAGATCTGTATGCAAAGCGCCAAACCTATATTCAGGCAATGGAGCAGACACAGTTAAATAACGCTGTCGAAACCATAGTTTCTCTGATTGACAGCTTTGCAGGCAGCAATCCAGGCAATCCGTCAGCCTGAGCTGACATTCGGGGCCGAAGAACGCTTACAAGCCATACTTCGGTCCCAAAGACTGTTTTAAACGTTTTCTTGCTCTGGATATTCTGGCCCGGCAGGCAACCGATGTAATTCCCAGCTGCTGTGCTACTTCCTTTTCAGAAAAACCTTCGATCAGATGCAGCTTTGCCGCCGCCTGAAGTTCTTTGCTTAATTCTCCGATTGCTTTCTTTACATCCTGGTATAACTCTTCACAGATGATCTGATCCATTAAATCATCGCCGTATCTGGCAGATATTTCCTGATTTTCCAGAAAATACTCAGAATCCCATATTACATGTTCCCTTTGATATTTTCTGAAATAATCAATGCTTTTGTTTCGCACAATCGTTGCCAGCATAGATTTTTTATATCGCGGCTGCCAGTCCAGAGGATAGTGCTGATAATAGGCAATGATGGACTCCTGTACTATATCATCCACATCTTTTTCCGGTACGCCAAGGCTTAATGCCAGTATGCGGAGCGGTTTCTGATAATCATCATAAATGGCCTGCAACAACGCATTGATATCTTGTTGCATAATTATCTCCTACCATAAATGATCATAAGCAGCTTTTAATCTGAGCCGCCGTCTCCTGCAGTTCCTCCGGCGATGCACTGCCGGGCGTCCAGGATACGATCGGCGCATTATCATCATATCTTGGAATCACATGCATATGAAAATGAAACACGGTCTGACCGGCAGATTTTCCGTTATTCTGAACCAGATTAAATCCCGTGCATCCGAGTCCCTTTTTCATTGCATCTCCGATCTTTCCGCCCAGAGCCAGGACACGGGAAGCATATGGCTCTTCCAGTTCACATACATCTTTAAAATGCTCTTTGGGCAGAATCAGCGCATGACCTCTGGAAGCCGGGCCCATATCCAAAATCACACGAAACAGTTCATCCTCATACACTTCGGCAGAAGGAATTTCTCCGTTGGCAATCTTGCAGAAAATACAGTTTTGATCTCTCACTTTCCTCTCCTCCTCATTTTGCATCTGCTGTCTCATTGATTCCCTTGCAATGGCCGGCAGTAAAAAAATGCCGCCAGAATGAATCCGATCACGGCCCCGGCAACATGCGCCAGATTATCGGTTTCCACACTCCGGAATCCAAGATATAAAGACAGAATCACCATAAGTCCTACCTGTCTGACATTTAAATCTCTAATCCTTCCGCGGTTGGCAATCACCACAGCAAAAAGTCCGCCGGCGACTCCGAAAATTGCACCGGAAGCTCCCGCTGAAACGGTTGTAACCGGAAGCCCAAGCTGTGTTTCCTGAAATACGCCAACTGCCACAGATACAAGATTTGCTCCAATACCGCAAAGCAGATAAAAAATCAGATACCGTACAGGTCCCATCTCTCTTTCCAGATAATCGCCCAGAATGAAAAGAACCAGCATATTATTCACCAGATGACTGATTCCGAAGTGCATAAATACGGATACAAGAAGACGGTAATATTCCCCGGCCAGAACATATGGTACGTACATCGCTCCATGTTCCAACATATACATAACATCCTCTGACGAACCCGAAAAATCCAGGTAAAGAAAGTATAAGATATTTACAGCAATAATCCCCCAGGTTACGTAAGGTTTCTGTTTCTGATTATTCATAAAAGCGATGCTCCTTACATTGTTGGGGTTATTTTAGCATAAATACGGCCATTTGTTAAGCCATAGATGAAATTTTCCCTAAAATCCGTCTTCAATTCTGCCCACTCAGTAAAAAACGAACGAAATATCTGCAATTATCACTTTATCACCACTGTTTAGTTCACAGGATTCATTTGCATTTAAGAGATGTTCCTTCACTTTTGTACCGTTAGAAGAATTTAAATCCGTAATGCTGCATGTATTCTCATCCTGATCAATTCTAAGATGAAGCCGGCTGACAGTATCCTTAGGCAGCACGTAATCTACGATTCCCTCCTGTTTTCCTATGAGAAAAGGGAAATACGGAATCGGAATGTCCGCAACGAAAGGATCCAGGCTTTTCAAAATATGATTCCCGCTTTTATCTCCCTGGAGTTCTGAAAGAAGTACCGTATTTCCGGCAGAGACTGCATCGGATACCGGAAATCCCGCATCAGAAGGCGGCGGACAAAACTCCGCTGAACCCGCATCCTCCCCAGGCTCTCTTGGGCAATTCCCCAAATTTCCTGTATTTCCCACACCCTTTTCATCCTCTTCTTTTGCAAATACCATGCTCCACTGCATTTCCTCCGGCTGCAGCTGTGTTTTTTCCTCCCGGTCTTTTCTCTGCTCATATACTGAAATACCCGCAAAAACCAGAAGAGCGCAAAGCGCCGCCGCAGTCTCCGCTGCGCCAAGCAGTATGCCGTATCGAAGCAGTCCTTCTTTTCCCCGAAAAAACCATAGTCCCGCCTGACTGATAAGCAGAATCACCGGAAATAAAAGCAGCATCCGCTTCCATCCCACACGTTTTTTCTCCGGAGATATACTGCAAATGCCTGACGGAATTTCGTCTCCCGAAAAATCCGGCCGGCTGTAAAGTTCTCCTTCTTTGTCCTCTTGAATCCCTGCATATGCTGCAGATTCTTTTTCTTCCGGCATCCCTCCTTCTTTTTTTAGTTCGCCTGCATAAGGAGCAGCTTCCATTCCGCTCTCTCTGGCCACGCGGAGAAGATCATCAATGCCGTAATAATCTTTTTGACTTTCCTGATACAGCCGGTATGCCAAAACCACAGTATCATTGTCCCGGTGATCTGCTTTCTTCAGAAGATAATGAAGCAGACGCCCCATGGCAGCCGGAAAGTCTCCCGGATACCCTGGGACATAACACAGCCATACATGAAACGTCTCCGGTTCAATGTAAATATATTCCGGTTCCAGCAGTACATGCGACTCCTGCAGAAGATAATTTTCAATCCAGCCCAGTGCTTCCCCGATTCCGAAAATCAGCTGCCTCAATTCGTCCCTGCGTATTTCCCGGAATTCCAGCAGCCGGCTTAAAGGCTGCTTGGACGTAATCTCATAATAATAGTACCGGTTCCGGTCTTCCTGCTTCAGTCGAAAGCGAAGCAGGCCTTCGATCACATTTCCAGCCAGCATACGAACCTCAAAACTTTCAGGATTATCCTCCATCGCTTCCAGAATCAGATAATTGTGCCGCATCTCCCGCTTGTAATTCACTTTCATCTCGTTCCTCCAACTGTTTTAATGCAGCTATCTGCCGCAGAAATTCTTCCGGTTCATATTTTTTCTCCGAAATTTCCAGCTTCCACTGGCCGCCGTTTCCGTCAGCAGAAACAATGCCGTTCACTCTGGTAAGGCTCTCATCAATCTGAATTCCGGCATCTTTCATGGAAAACAGCAGTCCGAAAGATTCCTCATCCGCTTTTGTCTCATCATCTTCTCTGTGCCGCGCCTGTTCCACTGCCTTCTGAAGCACCATTCCGCTTTTTGTCTCATCATGCAGACGATATGCATGCTGAATCAGCACAATCAGTGCCATACAGAATACGGCCATAATACATGCCGTTTCTATCGTATAGCTTGCCGAATACATTTTATTTTTCAAATCTTCATCCTCCCATCTGCCGGCACTAATCTGCTGCCGTACCATTGAAATTGCGAATTCAAAGGGCGGTAATTAAAATCCCCGGCAGCAAAACAAATACAAGAAAGGGAAGCTTCTTCTTTCGACAATCCCTGCCAGTCATACGCCCTCGCATAATGCAGCATAGTCCGGCTCCGCTGCACAAAAACAACGCCGTACACAGCAGAAGAAGATTTCGCCAGAAGCCAAGATAAATTCCGGAAATAAGGAAAAAAATCCCGTCTCCCATTCCCAGAGCGCCATGGGAAAACCAGCTCAGCAGCATCATTGCTCCGCCTAAAAGGGCGCCGCCCAGAAGCTGACCCAATTCCGGTTCCCGTACCATTCCGCAATACCATAAAGAAGCCGGCATTTCCTGCAGATCTGCCCCGCATACACACTGGCAGACCTGTGATGTCAAAAAATGTGCAAAGAAAAACAAAAATACTCTGCCGGAAACGGCCTGATGCCGTCCATCCTGCCAGGCTGCAACAGACAGATAAATCCAAAAACTCATGTGTCCTCTCCCTTCCGGTTTTGCCTTTCCGCTTCCTTTTCACTGCCCGCAGTATGAACAGGCCCCGAGATGTTCCACTTCTGAAAGTTTCACCGCCCGAATATATGATGTAATAGCAGAACACTGTGCATCCGTATGATATCGGCTTCCGCTTGCCATAATGTACACTTTGCTTCCCGCACCGGCTCTATGCCCGCAGACTGCGCAGGGATAATATTTCCCGCCCTCCTGGTTCCGATATTCTGAAATCGAATCTTCTGACACAGTCTGAAGGCGGTTGGACAGGTAATGGCATTCCCGTGAAACATGGTAACGTGTGGAATTTTTTCCCACATATACTACCTGGTCCGATCCTTCTCCGGCTTTGTCTTCTTCACCTCTTGTCTTTCCCTCCCGGCCAATCCAGGCCCTCCGTATACTTCCCGACGAAAAAGACAATGCATCCAGCCCCAGAATGGAAAAGGGGAGTTCCATCTGATAATCCAGATAAAATGCCGCTGTCTCCCCGTCCTCAAGAAATGCAGACCTATCAAATGACAGTTCCTTCATGCCGCTGTGGCTGAACTTTTCACCGGCAAGTACCTTTGCCCCTTCTCTGGCCGCTCCGTTCACAATTCCCAGAAGGAGTTCTTCTTTCCATCCGCTGTCTTCACGCGGAAGTTCTTCTCCATTCATCAGCATATATTCCAGATATGCATACTGGCACAAATTTTCATTTACCGATTCCAATGCAGCCTGCACCTGCCGCTGCCGCTCCATCATGCGAAATGGAAACATCATACACACCATGGCAAAAATAAAAATGGACAGTGAAAGAGCCGCCTCCACAGAAACCGAAGCCTGACGGCACACTCCGGAGGAAAATATCCACACCCCTTTTCCTTCCTGCATCCGCATCCCACGGTTTCTTTTTCCCCCGGGCATTCGTACTTGGAGAGTGTATGATTCTGCAGCATAGGGATCATTACGGTAATTCCGGCAGACCGGAGCACTTTGAAAAAAGGGCATGGATATTCACCTCCTGTCGCTGTTATCATGCCGTGCCGCTGCCATATGTTCTCAGCAAAGGCACGGCCCATCAGCGGTTTCAATTAATATGCTTTTGATACACTTGTTTGAATCGGATATACATTATCCCGGCTTCCCATAAGACTTTTCCACAATCCCAGCGAAAAATATATGTGTTTTCCACTGCCGGAGGCCTGGATATCCACCCGATACGCACAATCTGAAAGTGAAAAACCGGGCTGTTCCTCTGCCAGGTTCATCTCTATGATATCCATGGTACGATAAAGCAGCTGGGTATGGGGGCAGGCCATTAAGAATACCGTCAGATACTGCTGGTAAGTCAATCCGCTTCTTTCCTCTGCAGCAGCCTCCATATTTCCGCCTGCAGCAAATTCCAGAAGCCCCTCCAGACTCAGTTTCCAGTCCTCCTTTGTTTTAATGAGAGGGACTTCCCCGCCGGCCAGCAAGGTTTTCACATCTGCCACAGCTTCACCAAATGCCCACAGTGCCATAATCAGAAAAGAGGTAATGGATACAAGAGGCAAAATACCAGAAGCACCCACCACAGATGCCGCCAGCGTCCTTGCCTGGCTTCGTTTTTCCATGTCTCCCAAGATATGAATCAGATTCATCCCTTCACGTACCAGCAAAAGCAGTTCCGCGGTACGAGCCAGGTTCGTTTCATCAATCTCCTGGCCAAAAAGAACATATTCCATCTCATAAGCCGGTTCTTTTTCCTTTGTATCACAGAAATGGCTTAAAAACACCTGGCAGTATTCTGCAGTCAGTGCCTTCTTCAGGAGCCCCGCCTTCAGTTCATCCTCTTTATACGTTTCCCTATGGGAAGGACTGTTCTCTGCAGGCAGCAGGCCGGAAGAGACCTTTGCATCTGCCGGAAGCACCAGCGACAGAATGCCGCGGTCTGCCATTTCTCGCAGCCTGTTTAAAAGGCCTTCTTTCTCTTTATCCTGTATTCCTGCCTCGGCCGGAAATGTAAGGACCTCATACGTTCCAAAATGACGCTGCACCGGTCTCCATAAAGCTGATTCATCCAGTTCATCTTCTTCATCATCCGGTTCCCATTGGGCAATATATTCCTCTACTTCTTCGGCTTCCCGGCATACAGCCTCTGTCAGATCAATGCGTTCCCTGCTCTGCGGCACAAGCGCTGCCACCTGCATCCGGCGCTCTCCGTCCTTATCAGTGTATGAACGGTATTCCTCCAGTTCCTGCATAAATGCCTGCCATACCGGCTCGCTTAAATCTTCTTTCTTTTCTTCGTACTCCTGCCACAGCACATCCAATTCCCGGCCAAATGCATCTGCCTGTTCTTCGTACTTCTCTGTCAGCCGTGGAATCCGTTCCAGTTCATCAATCAGGGAATCTGCCGTTCTGCAGAATCCATCCCCGTTCTCCCGGTCCAGCCGCTCTGCGGCTTCCTCTCTGTAAAGCTTCTGCTGTGTCAGACATTCACTTATATTTTCCAGACACTTCTCCAGTTTCCAGGCATTTTTCGTCTGAATTTCCATGTGGCGTGAAAGCTCTGCCGCCTGTCTGGCCTCTTTTATGGTTTGCAGTGACTCTGCCGCGCTGGTTTCACTCCACTCTTTGGTCCAGATACCATATTTCATATAGTCAACGATTTCCTGGAGAAAGTATGTACCGGAGGCCTCCGTAAGAAGCTGCCGATCCACAACCTGGCAGTCCTCCAGCACAAAAGGATACCAGTTTTCCTGCTCTTCATATGCCCGAAAAAAATCTGCAAATTCTGCCGTCAGTTCCTGTTCCTCAAAATGCTCCAAACCGAATATCCGGTACTCCTCCCACAAGGCTCTGTGATACTGACTGAAAAGAGAATCCATGGCCGAACCGGCTGCTATCTCTATATAACATCTGGCTGCAGCCGTCCGCGCCGATTCCAGAAGCCCGCAGATCAGTCCGCAGACACAGATCAGAATCAAACTTAAAAATACGGTAATCTGGCCCCTGTATTTTTCCTTCATGCGCATTCTCCCATCTGCGGATTGTTTTCTCCTAATACACCTCTTTGGACTGACTGTTGATCTGCTCAAAAATATTCTCCAGAAGCTGGGTGATCTGCTTTTTGAAAATAATAACAAGGCCGATCAGCACCACCAGGATCAACACAACCTCAATAACCCCAATTCCCGCATCTTCTTTCATAAACGCCAGAAACTCTTTCATCAACATAAAAATCCCTCCTACTGAATCTGATTCGAAACCTCCGTCCGCTTCGGCCGGCGTCTCTTTCGGTTAAAGTCATCGCTCCCCGCCTGTCTGCCTCCGCCTCGTGGCAATGCAGCCAGGCTCCGCTAATCAGGAAAAGGATAAAAAGGCCGGAACAGCCACTATGACCATCACGATTCCCAGCATCATAAACAGCGGCAGCAAAAGTTTTGCAGACGCTTCCTCTCCCTGCCGGCGAGCCAGATTCTTTCTTTGTTCAAATGCATCGGCCACTTCCAGTTTGAGAAGATGGCGCAGGTTTTTCCCTCCGGTTTTCCGGTTTTGCTCCAGAAGGCCGGACAGCTTCAGGTATGACGGAAGACCGCATCTTCTGCCAAACTCTTCATAGGCTCTGCTTTCCGGCGTGCCGCTTTTGATCTGGCTGCAGGCCCGGGCCAGTTCCTCGTATGCCGGCCGCTCTTGCCCGCCCTGCCTTCTGCATTCCAGATAATCTTCTGTAATTTTTCCCAATGCTGTATACACCGTCATTCCAGCTCCCAGAAAAATCTGCAGACGGGAAACCAGTTCAGAATAGTCCAGAAGAAGGAGGCGATCCCTCTCTTTCTTCTTTTCTTTTTCCCGGTTCCCCTCCCTGATACGGCAAAAAAGCGCAGCTGCTAATCCCAGTACCGGTATCCAGACCAGACTCCCCTCTTCCGGGTCCCGATAAGTAAGATGAACCCCTTTGTATTCTTGCGGAAGGTAAAATCCGGCTTCCGTCCGCGTATCTACCTCCTCATGCCGGATTTGGTCCAGCAGTGCTGTTTTCGTTTCCTCTTCGGCAGACAAAATCGGAGGATATACCTTTGCCAAAAGTGTCACCTGACGGCTGCGGCCCTGCCCATCCCGTATTTCCGCCTGCAGCTCCACGCAAGTTCCATTTTTTCTGTCTGTATTTTCTCCATTTACATAACCCTGAGAATCTACAACTTCCGGAGAATCCGATGACCAACGGATCGTAAGTCCCGTTGCTTCATCCGATGTTTCCAAAAAAAGCCGGCTGCGCACATGAGACAGATCCGGATTATCCCCCAGAATCATTCTTTCCAGTCTCGATTCCAGGTCATCCATGGCAGCCTCTGCCCCGCTGTCGGTGTACTGCCGCCCGGCAACCGGAAATTCAAGCAAAACTGCCTCTTCATCCAGACCTTCCACCAGAACGCTGGTCTTTTCTTCTTCCTGGCCGTATTCCCGGCGTTCCACATATCTTAATTGGGAGACTTCTGCACTCCGGCTTGCTTTTGCTGCACCGAAAATTAATATGCCTGCCAGCAGACAGAAGATTTCTGTCTGTGATATCCGGATCTCCCGCGTCTTAAACCGGAATAGCAAGGATCCTTTTTGCCAGCCAAAATGCAATTCCATACACCCCCAGACATATCGTCATCAAGATCCGGCCGGCTGCTGTGCCGTATATCATATCGAAAAATCCCGGCGATGCCCTGTCGATATAAAAAATCAGGAAAAACGGGATCATATTCATAATCCGCTGTTCCAGTCTTTTTGCCGCCGTCATATTGGCAATCTCTTCTTTTACCTGGGCCTTGTCCCGGATCACGCCTGCTGTATGGTCGATAATCGCCACCAGATCTCCGCCGCTTCGTCTGGCAGCATTGAAAACCTGGGCAAAATTACGTACATCTTCCAGACCGCTGCGCTGCCCAAACTCATAAAGAACCTGTTCTGCCGGTCGGTTCATCTGAATCTGATGAACCATAAGATCAAATTCCTTCTGTATCATTCCGCTCTGCCCAAATACCAGTTCCAGTTCCCGGACACTGTTTGCCAGCGCATTTTCAAAAGAGTAACCGGCACTCAAATTTGCCGCCAGGATCTGAATCCCTTCTTTAAATTCCTGATTGAGACGAAAAAGCCGCTCCTCCCTAAGCCCTTTCCGCCGAAACAGCGGATACGCAGCTCCCAGAGGCAGAAGTATACAAAACACCAGCATACTCCGATAAAAAGTATAAGAAATTAGTCCGCACAGTGCGATTCCCATGATCCCGTACCGAAACCACTCCCCCGCTGACAGAATGTAACATTCATAGCCGGAAGCCTGCCGCCCATAATTTTTCTCTGCGGATAAGACTTCCCACTGCTTCCAGGCGCCCCTCCACCGCCTCGAGGACTCTCGTCCTGGCCTCTCCGGCACTTTTCTCCTGCTCATGCAGTTTATCCTCTCCTTTTTCGCGAAATGCAAACAACGGGTTCAGCCGGATTTCTCCCCTGTCCATTCCGGCAATTTCCGCAATCGCCAGCACCCTCCGGCTCCTGTCCCTGAGCCGTCCCAGATGCACCAGAATATCAATGGCCGCACAGATCTGTGTACGTATAGCCGGAAGCGGAAGATCCGCAGCCATCAATACCATGGATTCCAAACGGGAAAGCATATCCTGCGGGCTGTTTGCATGACCTGTTCCCATGCCGCTGTGGCCGGTATTAAATGCCGTCAGAAGATCGAACGCTTCGCCGGAACGCACCTCTCCCACAATTATCCGTGAGGGGTTCATACGCAGTGCAGCCCGGATCAGATCCCGAATGGTGACCTGACCTTCTCCCTCGCTGTTGGCATTCCGCGCCTCCATCCGCACCAGATTATCTACCTGCTGAATTTTTAGTTCCGCAGAATCTTCAATGGTTATCACCCGTTCCTCCTGCGGTATAAAAGCGGACAGTGCATTAAGAAACGTACTTTTCCCAGAATTCGTTCCGCCGCTGATAAAAATATTGTATCCGGACTGTACCAGAATCCGCAGGAAACCGGCCGCCTCTTCGGTAATGGAGCCATAGCCGATCAGCTTTTCCATGGTGATGGGCTCCGGGAACTTCCGAATGGTAACTGCAGGTCCGTCCAGGGCTATGGGCGGAAGCACCACATGTACCCGTGATCCGTCTTCCAGCCGTGCATCCACAACGGGATTTGATACATTCACCATACGATTTACACGGCCTACAATCTGCTGAATCATATCCTCCAGCTGCTCCCTGCTGTCAAAAGATTTTTCCCAGAGCATGGTGCGGCCGCCGCGTTCTATAAAAACCTTCTCATGTCCGTTAACCATAATCTCCGTTACCTGCCTGTCATCAATCAGCTCCTGAAGGATACCCAGACGGCGAAAAGAATCAAACAGACGGATCCGAAGATCCTTCTTTTCCTTAAGGGGGATGTATTCCGCCTGCCCGGCCTCCAGCACAGCCCGATCAATCAGTTCCCATAATTCTTCATCGCTGACGGACTTTCTGCTTTCGATCTCTTCCATCAGCTTCTGCTGCAGCCGCCGGCGCAATGACGCCATGTCTTTCTCGCTGCCCCTCTTGTCCTTTTCCTCTTCTGTCCCTTTCAGCTCCATCCTCCTCCTTTTAAAAGCTGCCGCACATAATCTCCCAGTTCTCCCCATAAAAGCTGATCCAGATAATTCTGCCTGCCTCCGAAGCTGCTGTGATAGGGCAGCTTTACCTTGCAGATCCGCTCCAGAAGTTCCTGATGACCGGAAACTGCCGCATATTCTTCGAACTCCTGGATCTTAGCTGCAGATATCCAGTCCTGACGGACCGGCATGTAAATTCCCTGGCACAAAAGAAGGATCGGAAGGGCCTTCCGGCCGAACTGTCCCACGTCTACGATAATCTTTTCATAAATCCGCTCTCCTGCTATGCTCTGCAGAAGTCCGGCCATCTCTTCACCGCTGACCTGGCACAGATCTTCCGGATACCTTGCCGGAAGAATGTAATCCAGATTATCCCAGGTATAAACCAGTGATTTTAACCGCGCCCAGTTAAGACCTCCCTGCTGGCTGTAATAATACAAAACATCAGAAAAGTCCCCCGGTCCCTGCTGTCCCATGATCATGCGAAATCCGGAACAATCCTCCAGGTTCAGGTAGAGAACCCGTCCGTCTTTTCCCAGTATCTGTCCCATGGTCAGGGCGAATGACGTTTTCAGACATCGGTTAACTGGTGAGTAAACCCCAATGAGCTGACTGGGTGTACCGTTCATCACAGCCGCAGGCAAAAGAGGCGCAGCGCTGTAACATGCCATGACCTCCCGTATGATATGGTCTGCCGCCTGATACTTATAAACACTGGGACATCCGCCTGCCTCCGGAATCAGCTCCCCATCGGAAAGAAGGACCGTCTGAGCAGCATGAACTTCCTTTGCTGCCTCCTCCGCCCCTGCATCCACCAGGAGAATCTCGATGGGATTTTCACGAGCAAACTTTTTCAGCCGCTCCATGCTGGTAAATGCCATTACCGTAAAGGGAACTTTCCCCTTTTGATTCGCTGTCTCGGCGAACCGGTCCGCAAAAAATGGGTCTACATCATAAACCGCCATAATCCGTTTTTTCATCCAGTACGCTGCCTCCCTGCCGGAAGCAGAACGGCCGCCGCGGCAGACCGGCTGCTTCCCTTTTCATATATTTTTGCTTTTCGTGTTTGTCCCGGTTTCTTTCTGCTGTGCCATTTCCCGCTTCCCTACAAAGGTCCGCAGAAAAAAATGCAGAAAGCAAGCCCCCAGAAGAGGCAGAATACCAGCGGCACCACAGCCTCCTCCCCGTCCCGTTCCGGAACGTAGTATGCAGTTATCCGTTTCCATCGAAATGTCTGCCCGATATAGACAGTCAGACGGCTCAGCCGCTCCCGCAGAAGCCTCCTGTGCAGAAGACGTGCAAGAGACCAGCCGGCCCCAATCACCAGTCCGGAACCAATCACCCGGAATCCGGCTCCAAATCCCAGATATGCGCAGAGAAGAGCCATACACTTAATATCCGCGGCTCCCATCATGCGGCAAAGAAATAAAAGAAAGAATAAGCCCACTGTCGCAGCACTCCGGACCAGATATCCGGCTGCTGCCAGCCAGCTGCTGCAGGCAAAGTAAACAAATCCGGCTGTATACCAGAAGGCCAGCCATCGATTGGGGATCCGCCCGGCCAGTAAATCCCAGAGGCCGGCTGCAGCAAAGCAGACCACCATTCCGCATACAAGCGGCAAATCAAGCGTCTCCATATCTCACCTGCCCTTTCCGACAGGCACTGGATGTAATATTATTATGACATAGATAGGTTGTTTTGTCAACCTATTTTTACATTATTTTACATTTTATTCAACAGCAGCCCATATCGAAACAACGAAATCCGTTCTTTGTTTGTGCATTTTGACAAATTTTGTCCTTAATTTTCTATCTGCATTATATTGACCCCACAATACTTCCGTGATAGAATACACTTAGTTTAAATTTTTAAACCAATTCGTTTTAAAAAAGACAACTGACCGATCTCACACAGATCAGGAAGGAGGCCGCATTCCATATTGACTACTCCACAGGAATTACAGGAAGCATTCCATCAGTGTATGCCGCTTTTTATTGCTCTGGGAGATGAGGTACGTCTGACAATTATCGAGGCACTGGCATCGCCGCAGCCTCTGGGCCAGCACGGTCTGAATGTAAATCAGATTACAGAAAAGACCAGCCTCTCCCGGCCGGCAATTTCCCACCACCTGAAGATTTTAAAAGAAGCCGGGCTGGTAAGTGTCCGACAGAAGGGGACATCCAATTACTACTATCTCACCATCGCCGACTCCACCCGGGTCCTGATGAACCTGGGATTCCGTCTTCAGGAATTCATAAAATAACAGAACATACATAATTTTCCACCTTCCAACCATACTATAAGAGTCAGGCCTGAATACACATATAATATAAGGAAGGAATGTGAAATTATGCTGGGATTAATGAATGGAAAAAACGAAAAAATGCGCTCATACAGCGCAGAAGCAAGCCGTCTGCGAACCCAGATTCAGCAGACAAAAGAAGAAATCGATGCCGCCAGAAATCATTTTGAACAGGCGGTAGATCCTACACTAATCGACTGCTACATCTACGAGATCAATGCCGCGCAGCTGCGGTATCAGTTTCTCCTTCGCCGCTTTAAAGCTGCTGAGGAAGCTGCCGCCGGCCATCAGAGAGCAGTCCGCGCAAAATCACAGACACCATAGGAGGTATCAGAACATGCACACCTGGTATGAAAAGGCCGTTTTTTATCATATGTATCCGCTGGGAATGACCGGCGCACCAAAACAGAACACACAAGAAGAGCCGTCCCGGCGTTTTGAGGAGCTGAATCAGTGGATTCCACATATCCGCTCTCTTGGATGCACGGCCATCTACATTGGTCCTCTTTTTGAATCTTCCACTCACGGCTATGACACCCGGGATTACAAGCTGGTAGACCGCCGGCTGGGAACCAATGAAGACTTTAAAGAATTTGTCTCCCTCTGCCATCAGTCCGGAATCCACGTAGTGGTAGACGGCGTTTTCAACCACACCGGCCGCGAATTCTTCGCCTTCCGCAGCATTCAGGAACAGGGCGAAGCTTCTCCTTACCGGGACTGGTACCGGGGCGTAAATTTCGGCTGGGGTTCTCCTCTGGGCGACCGTTTCAGCTACGATGCCTGGCAGGGACATTTTGAACTTCCCTGCTTAAATCTCCGGAATCCCGATGTGAAGAATTATCTCTTTGATGTGATCCGGTTCTGGATCGAGGAATTCCAGATCGACGGCATCCGCCTGGACTGTGCCAATGTTCTGGACTTTGATTTTATGAAAGAAATGCGGCGGGCCACAGAGGGGATGAAGCAGGATTTCTGGCTTATGGGCGAAGTGATACACGGCGATTACGCCCGCTGGGTAAATCCGGAAATGCTCCATTCCGTAACCAATTACGAGCTGCACAAGAGCCTCTATTCCGGATTTAATGACCACAATTTCTTTGAAATCGCTCACAATGTACGGCGGCTGGAGGCAATCCACCGGAAGCTTTACACTTTTGTGGATAATCACGACGAAGACCGCATTGCCAGCAAGCTCAGGGAGAAAGAGCACCTGTTTCCCATTTATCTGTGTCTCTTTACTCTGCCCGGCATTCCTTCTATATATTATGGCGGCGAATGGGCCGTCAGCGGCACCCGCACCAGAACCAGCGATGAAGCACTGCGCCCGGCATTGTCAGTCAGCCAGGATCACGAACTTCACTGTCCGCTGACTGACCAGATCGCTGTACTTGGAAAAATCCATCAGGAAAATCCCGAGTACCATGACGGCATCTATCAGGAACTTCTCCTGACAAACCGTCAGTACGCATTCGCCCGCCGCGCTGAAAAGAGCATCTGTATCACGGCAGCAAATAATGACAGTCAGGAAGCCGTCATCACGGTTCCCGTCCCCATTCATGCAAGCACGGCAGAAGATCTTATAAGCGGAGATCTTGTCCCCATAGAAAACGGAAAGATCACGCTCACATTGCCCGCTAATTGGGGGACTGTTTTGAAAATAAGGGAGGATTAATTTACCATGGCTAAAACAAAAAAACAGACAGGAACCGGTTTTATCACCGATGTGGACCGCTACCTGTTTGGAAACGGAACCCATTACGAAATTTTCGATAAACTTGGTGCTCATCCCAAAACCTACAATGGAAAAAAAGGCATGTATTTTGCAGTATGGGCCCCTCACGCCCAGGCAGTGAGCCTGGTCTGCGACCGGAATGACTGGGTTCCCGGTGCTGATCCCATGACCATGCTGGAAACCTCCGGCATCTGGGAAGTATTCATTCCCAAGATGGGCCTGGGAGAACTTTATAAGTTTGCCATCACCACCAGCTCCGGAAAAGTCCTATTTAAGGCGGATCCCTATGCCTTCAGTTCCGAGTACCGCCCAGGTACCGCTTCCGTCACTGCCGATATTGATCATTTTAGCTGGAGCGACAGCGCCTGGATGGAAAAGCGCAGGGAAGAAGATGTACTGAAATCTCCCATGAGCATTTACGAAGTCCATCTCGGCTCCTGGAGGAAAAAAGACCGGGAAGAAAAAGACGGATTCTACACATACATAGAGGCCGCCCATGAGCTGGCGGACTACGTAAAGGAAATGGGCTATACCCATGTGGAGCTTATGGGCATCGCAGAGCATCCTTTTGATGGTTCCTGGGGATACCAGGTCACCGGCTATTACGCCCCTACCTCCCGCTACGGAACACCCAAGGACTTTATGTACTTTGTCAACTATCTTCACAAGAAAGGCATTGGCATCATCCTTGACTGGGTACCTGCTCACTTCCCCCGGGATGCCCACGGCCTGGCTGATTTTGACGGGCAGCCCCTTTATGAGTACGCCGATCCCCGTAAGGGCGAACATCCGGACTGGGGCACGAAGGTATTCGACTACGGAAAGAACGAGGTAAAGAACTTCCTCATTGCCAATGCGCTCTTCTGGGTGGAAAAGTTCCACGTAGACGGTCTGCGGGTGGATGCCGTGGCCTCCATGCTTTACCTGGACTATGGACGCACCCCCGGGAACTGGGTGCCGAACATCTACGGCGGCCACGAAAATCTGGAAGCCATTGAATTCTTCAAGCACTTAAACAGTGTCTTGACAGGCCGCAAAACCGGCGCTGTGATGATTGCAGAAGAGTCCACTGCCTGGCCCAAGGTAACCGGTGCACCGGAGGATGACGGCCTTGGCTTCACCTTTAAGTGGAACATGGGATGGATGCACGATTTCCTGGAATACATGAAACTTGACCCTTATTTCCGGAAATACAACCATAATAAAATGACCTTCGGTCTTACCTACTTTACCAGTGAAAACTATATCCTGGTTCTGTCCCACGATGAAGTGGTGCACTTAAAGTGTTCCATGATCAACAAGATGCCCGGCATTTACGAAGACAAGTTTGCCAACCTGAAATGCGCCTATACCTTTATGATGGGCCATCCCGGAAAGAAACTTCTCTTTATGGGACAGGATTTCGGACAGTGGCACGAGTGGGATGAAAAGGTGTCCCTTGACTGGTACCTGACCGGCGAGGACCTTCACGCCTCTCTCCAAAGCTACGTAAAGGACCTGCTCCACCTCTACCAGAAATACCCGGCGCTTTACCGCCTGGATAATGACTGGAACGGCTTCCAGTGGGTAAATGCCAATGACGGCGACCGCAGCATTTTCTCCTTCATCCGCCGGGATGAGACTGGAAAGCGCAGTCTTCTGTTTGTCATTAACTTTACCCCTATGGAGCGCAGCGACTACCGGGTAGGCGTTCCCAAACGCGGCGTCTACAGCCTGATCTTAAACTCCCAGGAAGGACTCCTGAAAAAGTCCGTGCCTTACCGGGCGAAAAAAGGCGAGTGCGACGGCCAGCCCTATTCCGTCAGCTATCCTCTTGCGCCTTACGGGACTGCGGTCTTCCGCTTCTAAGCAAATTGCAGAAAACCATCCTAAACACCGACGGCTGCCTTATGGCGGCCGCCGGTGTAATCTTTGCAAATTTTTCATGAAATTGTAATATGTTCTGCAGAAAATGTGTTGTATAATGACTGATAGGATGTTAAAAAGGAGGTTTTTCCATGGCAACAATCTTAGTATGCGATGACGATAAGCAGATCGTGGAAGCAATTGACATTTATCTGACCGGTGAAGGTTTTCACGTTATAAAAGCTTACGATGGTGCCGAAGCGCTGAAGCTTTTAGACAGCAATCAGGTGGATCTGATGATTCTGGACGTAATGATGCCGGGGTTAGACGGAATCCGCACCACCCTGAAGGTGCGGGAGACCAGCAGCATTCCCATTATTATTCTCTCTGCAAAATCCGAGGACACGGACAAGATCCTGGGCTTAAATATTGGTGCAGACGATTATATCACCAAGCCTTTTAATCCGCTGGAATTGATGGCACGGGTGAAATCCCAGCTGCGGCGTTATACTCAGCTTGGGAACCTGAACCAGCAGACTGCCGGACAGGTTTACAAATGCGGCGGCCTGCAGATCAATGATGATAATAAGGAAGTAACCGTAGACGGCGATCCCATAAAACTCACTCCCATTGAATACAATATACTCCTGCTCCTGGTTAAGAATGCCGGAAAAGTTTTCTCCATTGATGAAATCTATGAGCAGATCTGGAATGAAGAAGCCATTGGCGCCGATAACACAGTGGCAGTCCACATCCGCCATATCCGCGAAAAGATTGAGATCAATCCCAGGGAACCCCGCTATCTCAAAGTAGTATGGGGCGTGGGATATAAGATCGAAAAGCAGTAAACAGGAAGGATAGAAATTCATGAGTACCAACAGCATTCATCCAAAGAAAAACCTGGCTGTTTTGATTCACCTGGCCTGTCTCATCCTGGTGATTGCAAGCATTTCCATCCTGTATGTGAACTCCAATTTCGGCAGAGGCATCGCCTGGATCCGCAGTGAATCCTACATTGAATCGGATCTGTTTTATAATCAGCTCCAGTCTGACATCCGGGCAATCTTTGACTATGGCACCCTCCGGGATGCCTTTGAGACGGAAGGCGAGCCGGACATGGACAAAGAAGTCCTGCGTGTAAACTACGGACCAAATTCCACCATTTCCTATAATATGTCCGATATCATCAAAATGGGGGAATCCTACGGTTATCTTTTCCAAGATGACTGGTCCATAAATGTGATCTCTCCCGCAGAAACCTTTTCCCAGGAAGAATCCGTAATGGTGGAATACAAAGCCTATGATCCCAATCCGCACCTGACTGAGCCAGGTCAGGCCTATGAAAGGATGCAGGATCTCTGCTATGAGGCACTTTCCAATTTCAGCCGGTACTGCTATGTTTACTATAATCTGATTACCGGCCCCTCAAATCTCGCTTTCCAGCTGACCTGCACCAATGACAATGAAATGCTGAAGGGAGATACCGTAATTTATACCAACGTTACCAGCGCTTCCTGGGACAAAATGAAGCACATGGGCCTGTATGCCGAATACACAGCAGAAGACCTGCATATCGACACAAATATGTCTCAGATCCCCACGTATATTGAAGAACTGGCCTCCGGCACCGAATTTTTCGAGCAGAGTTTTCTTCATTTTATTATTTCTGTGGATACCAATTTTCCCTATGCTGATGCATATACCAGAGAAGCTGCCAATTATGAGTCCATGCGCAGCTGGACGGTGCGCGGTCTGGGCCTGTTGGGCGCCGGTGTGCTTGGCTGCCTGTTCTCTCTGCTGTACCTGGTAGTGGTCTGCGGCCATGAAACAGGGAGTCTGAACAATACCATACAGCTGCGTCCGCTGGATCACATGAGTGCAGAAGGCTGCATCTTATTCTTTCTGGCAATCGGCGCCATGGCCTGTTATCTGGGAAAAATTGCAGGTTTCCGCCTGCTCCACCTGATCATAGCCACAGAAAACTGGTACTTTTTCGAAAAGCTCCTTATCTTCGTGATTATTTATGTGGTGGGACTTTTGTGCTTTTTCAGTCTCCTCCGCCGCTATAAGGCCAGGACCCTGTGGAAAAAAAGCTGGATTCGAAAAGCCATTGCAGAAACTCAGGATTATTTCACCCAGGAGCCTGCTTCTCACAGCGCTGCCTACACCTATATGATCTTTTTGGCGGTAAATATCGTTCTGGCCTCCAGCAGTGTTTACCTGCTCCTTGACCTGGAATCCCTTGCCCACCAGATCCTCTTCGGCGTGCTGATCCTGGTCTGGGCCGCCGTCGATCTTCTGGTCTTTTTGTACGTGATCCGCAAGGCCCTTCAAAATGACAAGATCCAGCGTGCCATTGCAAACATTGCCTCCGGCGATATCAGCTACTGCGTAGATGTCAGTGAGTTTACAGGGAAACAGAAGATCACTGCCGATCACATCAATCATATCGGAAACAATCTGGATACTGCCCTTCAGGAAAAGGTAAAGAGCGAGCGGTTTAAGGCAGATCTGATTACAAATGTGTCCCATGACCTGAAAACGCCTTTGACTTCCATTATTAATTATGTAGACCTGATCAAGCGGGAGAAGATCCAGAACGAAAAAGTCCAGAGTTATCTGGAGGTTCTGGAACAAAAATCGCAGCGCTTAAAAACCCTTACCGAAGACCTGGTAGAAGCCTCTAAGGCCAGCTCCGGAAATCTGAAGCTGGAAATCTCCGACATCGACTTTGTGGAGCTGGTGCAGCAGACCAATGGTGAATTTAACGAAAAGTTTGCCCAGCGGCACCTGGAACTGATCAGCCGGCTTCCGGAACAGCCGGTACTCATCGAAGCCGACGGACGGAGGCTGTGGCGGGTTCTGGAGAACCTCTATAACAATGCCTTTAAGTATGCCATGGAGCACAGCCGCATCTACGTGGATATGGTTCTGGAAGATGAGATGGTGGTCTTCACCATAAAAAACATCTCCCAGCATCCCTTAAATATTTCCAGCGAAGAACTGACGGAACGCTTTGTCCGCGGCGATTCTTCCCGGGCAACAGAGGGAAGCGGTCTGGGACTCTCCATCGCTCAGAGTCTTACCCAACTGCAAAAAGGTGTTTTTCAGATCGTCATAGATGGTGATTTATTTAAGGTTTACGTAAAATTCCCCATAAAAAAGAAGAGTGACAGTGGAAATTCAGAGGAAAATGTGCTAGAATAGAACGTAATTCTTTGACAAATCGTACATTGCGAAAAAGAAAGGACATCCTTTTCATGAAATACAAGAAAAAAAAGAGCAGAGTCCGAATCTATGCAGGTCTTCTGGCTGTTACCGCCTGTCTGAGCCTGGCTGCGGCCGGCTGTCAGCAGCAGATCTCATCTTCTGCCACAGAAGCATCCTCTGAAACAGAGACAGCCGAAACCTCTTCCGAACTTATGGTTACCACAGCACCAGAAACAATCCCGCCCTTAAATCCCAGCGGGCAGCTTCTTCCGGAACTGCAGATTACCGTCCCGGAGGCTGTTCCCATGCCGGAATATCTTCGGGTCGGCGAAACGCACCCGGCAGTGACACAGCTGCAGGAACGATTAATGGAGCTGGGCTTTATGGATCATGATGAGCCCACCGAATACTTCGGTACCCAGACCGAGCGTGCCGTAAAGATCTTCCAGCGTCAGAACGGCCTGGCCCAGGACGGAATTGTGGGAAATTCCACTTATGAAGCGATCATGTCCCCGGATGCCAAGTATTACGCAGCCCAGAAGGGTGACCAGGGCGATGATATTGAACGGATCCAGTCTCGTCTTTTCGAACTGGGATATCTGGCTACAGAAGATCTGGTCACCGGAAATTTCGGCGACACTACAGAGGCTGCCGTCTTAAAACTCCAGGAATTAAACGGATTAAGTCAGGACGGCAAAGTAGGGCAGCAGACTATGAATCTTTTATATTCCGATGACGTCAAGGCAAATCTCCTTGCATTCGGCGATAAGAGCGATGTGGTTCTGGCCTGCCAGCAGCGTCTGAAAGAACTTGGCTATCTGTTTACCGAACCGGACGGCACTTACGGCCAGGATACCGTAAATGCGGTAAAACAGTTCCAGGCCAGAAATGACCAGGTAGTAGATGGCTATTTAGGCCCCAGCACCCGTCTGGCATTAAACAGCCCGGATGCCAAGCCTATGGGCCTGCGCCTTGGAGATGAAGGCGACAGCGTTTCCAAGGTACAGACGTTGTTAAATAAATACGGTTATTTATCCTCTGGAAACGTAACCGGATACTATGGCGAGATCACCGAAAATGCAGTCCGCTCTTTCCAGAACCGCAACGGCCTTTCCGTAGACGGCACCGTAGGGGCCCAGACCATGGCAAAACTTACCGGTGATAATGTTACCAAGGCTCCTGCCGGCGGCAGCTCCTCAGGCGGATCTTCCGGCGGTTCGTCCGGCAGCAACCGGGGCGGATCTTCCGGCGGTTCATCCGGCAGCAACCGCGGCGGCAGTTCCTCAGGCGGTTCATCCGGCGGTTCGTCCGGCGGTTCGTCCGGCGGCACCATACAGATGGCCGGCGGCGTGAATTCTCTGATCTCCGTGGCAAAATCAAAGCTGGGAGCTCCCTATGTATGGGGCGCCAAAGGTCCCAACTCCTTCGACTGCTCCGGCTTTGTTTACTGGTGTCTGAACCAGGTGGGCGTAAATCAGAGTTACATAACTTCTTCCGGATGGCGCAATGTAGGCCGCTACACCCGGATCAATAACTTCTCCGATATTCAGGCCGGCGACATCGTTGTTGTAAACGGCCATGTGGGAATTGCAGCCGGCGGCGGTACCGTAATCGATGCCTCCTCCAGTAACGGCCGCGTTATCCACCACGCGCTCAGCTCCTGGTGGGCAAACAACTTTATCTGCGCCTGGAGAATTTTTGGATAAATTCTAAAAAAAACGGCAGGACCGAAAATGGTCCTGCCGTTTTTATGAATCCTGCTGACCGGATTGCTGATTCCGGCAAAATAAAAACACCGTCCCCGCAGCTCACAATGTCTGCAAAAACAGTGCTTTCAACTGCGCCTTCAGGGACTCGAACCCTGGACAAATAGATTAAGAGTCTACTGCTCTACCAACTGA
>PPYE01680928.1_pt1 | contig 26473 bp, 20 predicted proteins | sample 1559881 | NCBI WGS metagenome assembly PPYE01 (sample SAMN08240022, study PRJNA423297) | Human gut metagenome, whole genome shotgun sequencing project. | reverse complement strand
ACGGCGCCTTCATCCGGACAAAATCTCCCACAAATTGTGACGCACATCTTGCAGAAAGCCTTTTTCAAACACGCTCTAGCATTATAAATATGGAAACTGACAGAAGATGTTATTCTAGGTGAAAGCGTGAATAACACGTGTTTTTTGCGTGTAAAAAGCTTTTCCGGAGTAACATTTTTGCGTTTAACCGGATGCTTTTATCCGAATGCTTTTATCCGTTTGACAAAGGAGAGTGAAAAATGGAAGAGACAACGATTGCTGCGATTTCCACAGCCATGAGCGCATCGGGAATCGGGATCGTCAGGATCAGTGGCCCGGAGGCTTTTGAGATCGCATCCGGAGTATACCGTTCCAAGGGTGGAAAAAAATCTCTGAAAAACGTCCCAAGCCACACCATCCATTATGGATATATTTATGATAACGAAGAAATGGTAGACGAAGTGCTGGTCATGGCCATGCGCGGACCACGAACATATACAGGAGAAGATACCATAGAAATCGACTGCCACGGCGGCGTTTTAGCCATGAAAAAGGTACTGGAAACTGTGTTGAAAAACGGAGCCATTATTGCCGAGCCGGGAGAATTTACCAAGCGTGCATTCCTCAATGGAAGGATCGATCTTTCACAGGCGGAGGCCGTTATGGATGTGATACAGTCCAAAAATGAGTACTCATTAAAGAATTCTGTAGGACAATTAAAAGGCTCAGTCCGAAAAACTGTACAGCAGATCAGAGAAAAACTACTGTACCATATAGCGTACATTGAATCGGCATTAGACGATCCGGAGCACTATGATCTGACAGGATATTCGGAAGAATTAGAACAGATCGTAGCAGAAGAAAAAGAAAAGATACAGAACCTGTTAAAAACAGCCGGAGACGGAAAGATCATACAGGAAGGTATCCGGACCGTGATCCTGGGCAAGCCGAACGCAGGGAAATCTTCTCTGCTGAACCTGCTTCTGGGAGAGGACAGAGCCATCGTGACCGATATCGCAGGAACCACCAGAGACGTACTGGAAGAGTATATCAACCTGCATGGGATCACATTAAAGATCGCTGACACAGCCGGAATCCGCCAGACAGAAGACATCGTAGAGAAAATCGGTGTGTCCAAAGCCAAAGAAATGGCAGCAGACGCAGACCTGATCCTCTATGTCGTAGATTCCTCCGTACCGTTAGATGAAAACGACGAAGAAATCATAAAAATTTTGCAAGAGAAAAAGACAATTGTCCTCTACAGCAAGACAGACCTTGAATCTGCTATAGATATAGAAGATTTAAAGAGCAGAATAAACCAGCCGGTGATCCCAATCTCCGCAAAAGAAGAAACCGGGATCACAGACCTGGAAGAAAAAATCCGGGAAATGTTCTTCAGTGGGGAGATTGACTTCAATGATGAAGTCTACATCACCAATGAACGCCACAGACAGGAGCTTTTAAAAGCACAGGAAAGTCTTTCTCTGGTAGAAAATAGCATAGAAAGCGGAATGCCGGAGGATTTTTATTCCATAGACCTGACAGATGCATACGAAAGTCTGGGACGGATTCTGGGAGAATCACTTGGGGAAGACCTTGTTAATGAGATATTTTCTAAATTTTGTATGGGGAAATAATAACCGCATGGGCTGCGGAGGCCCCGGCCGAATGGCCGCATGGATTGCGGAACTCCGGTCGTATAACCGCATAGATTGCGGCTCCCTGCTGTATGCCACATGGACTGCGGAAGCCCGCAGAGGGTAGATCACATTGGAATGTGAGAAAACCGCAAAGGGGCACAAGGCCGCGCCCCTCTGCACACCCCTGGGCCTTTTTTATATAGTGCAGCGATTGTGGAATGCTGAAAGAAACTAACTTGTGTCTGTATGCTTCTGTATCGGCAATTCGACACTAAGCCGAAATATATCAAACGGAACTTTGTATATTTCTGTAGGATATATTGTTGCATAATATAGATTGCGGAGACCCCGCCGTATATACCGCATAGATTGCGGAACTCCGGCTGTATATGCCGCATGGGTTGTGGAACCTCGGCCGTATATGCCGCATAGGCTGCGGCCTCCGGCTGTATGGCACATAGGCTGCGGCCCCGCAGAGGGTAGATCACATTGAAATGTGAGAAAACCGCAAAGGGGCACAAGGCCGCGCCCCTCTGCACACCCCTGGGCCTTTTTTATATAGTGCGGCGATTGTGGAATGCTGAAAGATGCTAACTTGTACCTGTATGCTTCTGTACTGGCAATTCAACACTGAGCCGAAATATGGCAGACGGAAGCAGGAATAACCCCGCAGACGTGCACCGCACGTCGAGAACCTCGTTACAGTTCCATCACAACAATAGGCACAACGTTTCACATCCAATACCGAAGCATACAGACAAAAGTCAACACCGTACCCCACACCACAACCCAAGAACTCAAAACCCCCTCGGCACAACGTTTCACATCCAATACCGAAGCATACAGACAAAAGTCAGCACCGTATCACACACCACAACCCAAGAACTCCTAAAAAAAAGCCCGAGGGGTGTGCAGAGGGGCCGTGGCTTTACGGCCCCTTTGCGGTTTTCCACAGCTTCCCAAAGCAAAAAAACCAGGCCCTCTGCCAAGAAACCAAAACTAAAACCAAAAACCAACCACACAATAAACAAAGAAAAAGAAAATCACAAAGAAAAATAAAGAAAAAGAATAAGAGAAAAAATAAAGGAGAAAAAGCATGAAAAATCTGGAACAGTTTTTCGACATCATAGTAGTAGGCGCCGGCCACGCAGGCTGCGAAGCATCACTGGCATGCGCCCGCTTAGGGCTCAAAACAGTCATGTTCACAGTCAGCGTAGACAGCATTGCCCTTATGCCCTGCAACCCCAATGTAGGCGGCAGCTCCAAAGGGCATCTCGTCCGTGAGCTGGATGCTCTCGGTGGGGAAATGGGTAAAAACATAGACAAAACCTTTATCCAGTCCAAAATGCTCAACCAGTCCAAAGGCCCTGCAGTCCATTCCCTTCGTGCACAGGCCGATAAACAGGCCTACAGCACAGAAATGAGAAAGACACTGGAAAATACAGAGAACTTAACCATCCGCCAGGGTGAAGTGACCGAGCTTCTGGTAGAAGACGGGCATATCACCGGTGTAAAAACCTTCTCAGGAGCCACCTACCACGCAAAAGCTGTAGTCCTCTGTACAGGAACCTACCTCAAGGCCCGCTGCATTTACGGCGACGTCAGCAACTATACAGGACCGAACGGCCTTCAGGCAGCCAATTACCTTACGGATTCCCTGAAAAAGCTGGGGATCGAAATGTTCCGCTTCAAAACAGGAACTCCGGCCAGAATCGCCGGAAACACCATTGATTATTCTAAGATGGAAGAGCAGTTCGGAGATGAAAGAGTCGTACCGTTCTCTTTTTCCACAGACCCGGAATCTGTACAGATCGAGCAGAAATCCTGCTGGCTGACCTATACAAACGAAAAAACACACGAGATCATCCGTGCAAATCTGGACAGATCCCCCCTTTATTCCGGAATGATCGAAGGAACCGGACCACGTTACTGTCCGTCCATTGAGGATAAAGTAGTCCGTTTTGCAGACAAAAAACGTCATCAGGTATTTATCGAACCGGAAGGTCTTTACACAAATGAAATGTACATCGGCGGAATGTCCAGCTCCCTGCCGGAGGATGTTCAGTACGAGATGTACCATTCCGTACCGGGTCTGGAGAACGCCAGGATTGTAAAAAATGCTTACGCTATTGAGTATGACTGCATCAATCCGCGCCAGCTCTATCCCACACTGGAATTCAAAAAGATCAAGGGCCTTTTCAGCGGCGGACAGTTTAACGGAAGCTCCGGATATGAGGAAGCAGCCGCCCAGGGCCTCATAGCGGGAATTAATGCAGCTATGGAGGTAAAAGGCCGGGAACAGCTGATTTTGGACCGCTCAGAGGCATATATTGGCGTTCTCATCGATGATCTGGTAACAAAGGAGAACCATGAGCCGTACCGAATGATGACAAGCCGTGCTGAGTACCGTCTGCTCCTCCGCCAGGACAACGCAGATCTTCGTCTTCGCAAAAAAGGCTGGGAGGTCGGCCTGATCGATGATGAGACATACCATAAATTACAGGAAAAAGAGCGCCGGATCCAGGAAGAGATCGAGAGAGTGGAACATGCAACCGTAGGTGGTTCTACAGAGGTACAGAGCCTTCTGGAATCTCTGAACAGTACCCTTCTGAAATCCGGAACCACCATTGCAGAGCTGATCCGTCGGCCGGAGCTTAACTATAAGGTGCTTGCACCCATCGATAAAGAAAGACCGGAGCTTCCGGAAGATGTATGTGAGCAGGTAGAGATCAACATCAAATATGACGGTTACATCCGCCGCCAGATGAAGCAGGTAGAGCAGTTTAAGAAACTGGAGCAGAAAAAGCTTCCGGAAGACATTGATTACGAAGATGTAGGAAGCCTCCGCATTGAGGCACGCCAGAAGCTGGAAGCCTACAGACCGGTGTCCATCGGTCAGGCGTCCCGTATCTCCGGTGTATCCCCGGCTGACATTTCCGTGCTTCTTGTATATCTGGAAAGCAGATCCGGACATAAACACGGATAATACAACGAATAACAATAAAACACAGAAAATAAGAGAGGAAGCTGCATGTACAATTTAGAAATCCTGGAAAAAGGCTGCGAGGAGCTTGGGATCACACTCAGTGACACGCAGAAAAATCAGTTTATCCGATTCTACGAATATCTTGTAGAAAAAAACAAAGTCATGAACCTCACCGGTATCACAGAATTTGACGAGGTTCTCGTGAAACATTTCCTGGACAGCCTCTGCTGCGTCAAGGCTGTAGATATGGGTAAGATAAAAACCGTTATGGACATCGGAACCGGCGCCGGATTCCCGGGTGTTCCCCTGAAGATTGCCTTCCCGGAGGTGGAAGCCTGCCTTCTGGACTCCCTCAATAAAAGAGTAAAATTCCTGGAAGAAACCTTTGCGCTCCTGGGCCTGGAGGGGATTTCCGCCATTCACGGAAGAGCTGAAGAATATGCAAAAAACAAAGCCTATAGAGAAAAATATGATCTCTGCGTATCCAGAGCAGTATCCGGACTTGCAACCCTGTCTGAATACTGTCTCCCGTATGTAAAAGTCGGAGGGCTTTTTGTCTCCTATAAATCCGGTTCTGTAAAGGAAGAAGCAGAAGCAGCAGAGAAAGCAGTAAAGATCCTTGGTGGAAAGATCAGGGATATTCAGTATTTTGACCTTCCGGGATCTGAGATCGGCCGCTCCCTGGTCATTATCGAGAAGGTAAAGAACACCCCGGGCAAATATCCGAGAAAAGCCGGAACACCGCTCAGAGAGCCACTGGCATAAGATACCTCCTGTCGAACAAAGTCAAAATCTGTCCGACAGGAGATTTTTTTGTCCGGGAGTTTCACAAAATTATCACAAATTTATCCTACTTTTATCACAAATTACTTTTACACTATAATCCGATAGAGATGCCCCTGGATTCCCCCATTCTCTGTTTCATCCAGGGGCATTTTCTATTGGTATTGAAAAGACGCCAGAGTCAAGGGCTTCAGTTTCAGGACCTTTTGCCTCTGGCATCTTATAAAATGGGAAATCGATAATTAAAAAAAGTATTTCCCTGAGAATAAAAGGAGGAGAGTAAAGTGATCGAAGTAAGTAATCTGGTCAAAAAGTATGGCGATCATACTGCAGTTGACCATCTTTCCTTTCAGATCGAAAAGGGGAAAATTTACGGATTCCTGGGCCCCAACGGTGCAGGAAAATCAACAACTATGAACATGATCACAGGATACATTGCTTCCACAGAAGGAAAAGTGATGATCGATGGTCATGATATTCTGGAGGAACCGGAGGCAGCCAAGAAATGTATCGGCTATCTGCCGGAAATGCCGCCGCTCTATTTTGACATGACTGTTCTTGAGTACATGAAATTTGCGGCTGATCTGAAAAAAATCCCAAGAAACCAAAAAGACAAGCAGATAAAAGAAGTCATGGATATGGTAAAGATCACAGACATGAAAGACCGTCTGATCAAAAACCTTTCCAAAGGTTATCGCCAGAGAGTGGGTCTTGCACAGGCAATCCTGGGATATCCTGAAGTGATCATCCTGGATGAGCCGACAGTAGGACTTGACCCGAAGCAGATCATCGAGATCCGTGACCTGATCAAAGGCCTGAAGCAGAAGCACACGGTTATCCTAAGCTCCCATATCCTTTCCGAGGTAAGAGCAGTGTGTGATTATGTTCTGATCATTTCCCATGGAAAGCTGGTAGCCAGTGATACACCGGATAATCTGGAACGTCTGGCAGCAGGCTCCAACAGCCTCCTTATGAAAGTAAAAGGCGAGAAAGACACGATTCGAAAAGCTCTGGAAACGATCGAAGGCGTAACCGGGGTGGAAATGTCCTATGACAGCGATGAGAAATTGTGGAAAACAAAACTTTCCATTCAGGAAAATGTGGACATCCGTGAAAAAGTCTTCTAGAGAAAGAGGGGGATCAGTCATGACAGCGATTTTTAAAAGAGAACTGAAAAGCTATCTGACCTCCATGGTTGGATATCTCTTCATATTTTTTGTCCTGGTGCTGACCGGAATTTATTTTTCCGCATATCAGCTTTCAGGCGGCTATTCAAAATTTGAAACTACCTTAAGTGCACTGACCTTTGTGTTCCTGATCGGTGTGCCGATCCTTTCCATGCGCGTACTTGCAGAAGAGCGCAAGCAGAAAACGGATCAGCTTCTTCTGACCGCACCGGTATCTGTATGGGATATCGTATTTGGAAAATATCTTGCACTGGTAGCTGTGTTTGCCATTCCGGTCGTGATCATGTGCGTTTATCCTCTGATCATGAGTAAGTTCGGAACGATTTCCTATGCTTCCGCATACACCGGAATCCTGGGATTTTTCCTTCTGGGATGCGCGAATCTGGCGATCGGTGTATTTATGTCAGCGCTTACAGAAAGCCAGGTAATTGCAGCAGTACTTACGTTTGTATTCCTGTTCGCCTTCTATATGATGAACGGAATTTCCTCATTCTTTTCACAGACCTCCATGTCAACTGCAGTGGCATTCGGACTTCTGATCGTGGCGATCGCGATCATCATTTATACTATGATCAAAAATGTCCTGATCTCTGTAGTGATCGGAGCTGTGGGAGAGATTGCCCTTGTGATCGTATACGTTGTAAAATCCAGTATTTTCCAGGGTGGTATCCAGAAGGTACTGAACGTATTTAACCTGAGCGGACATTATGATAATTTTACAAAAGGCGTGTTTGACGTGACAGGAATCGTTTATTTTATTTCTGTTATTGCGATCTGCCTGTTCCTTACCATGCAGTCCATTCAGAAGAGACGCTGGAACTAGGGGGTGAATGGAAATGAAATTCAGTGAGAAATTTAAGAAAAATAAAGGCGAGGCAGCCGTACCGGAGACCGCACAGGACTCCGGCAAAAAGAAACATAAACCGGATCCGAAAAAGCTGGTAGGCACCATCAGCAAAAAACATATCAAAAATGGTTCCTACAGCATGGCTATGGCAGCTGTCTTTATCGTGATCGTGGTTGTGATCAATATGATCGTCGGGGCGATCCCATCCAAATATTCACAGCTGGATGTAAGCTCATCCAAGCTTTACACCATCGGTGATGAAACAAAGAAGGTACTGAAGGCACTGGATAAGGATGTTACCATTTATCAGATCGCGGCAAGCGGTTCTGAGGACGACACGATCTCCAATCTGCTTTCACGTTATAAAGATGAGTCCAAGCATATTAAAGTTGAGGTGAAAGACCCTGTTGTAAATCCGAAATTTGCATCGGAATATACAACCGATGATCTTGCGTCAAACAGCCTGATCGTAGTCTGCGGCGACAGAAACAAGGTTATCAATTACAACGATATGTATTCCTCTTCAGTAGACTATAATACCTGGCAGCAGACTACTACCGGATTTGATGGAGAAGGACAGATCACAAGTGCGATCGGTTATGTAACATCCAAGGATCTTCCGATCATGTACACCTTATCCGGACACGGAGAAAAAGATCTGGATTCCAGCTTTAAAGAAGATATCCAGAAAGCAAACATTGATATCAAGGAGCTGAACCTTCTCACAGAGGGAAAGGTTCCGGATGATGCAGACTGCCTGATGATCGTATCTCCGACCAGCGATATTTCCGAGGAAGAAAAAACAGAGCTCCTGGATTATCTGGAGGCAGGCGGAAAAGCTATGATCTTCTCGGATTATACACAGGATGATCTGCCGAACTTTGATGCGGTTCTTGAAAACTATGGTGTAAAGTGTGCAGAGGGAATTGTATTTGAGGGTGATAATCAGCATTATGGAATGCAGATGCCATATTATCTTGTACCAACAGTCAACAGCACAGATGCAAGCTCTGAGACAGCTTCTGCAGGCTCCTATGTACTGGCACCGTATGCGCAGGGCATTCAGAAAACAGATGATGTAAGAGATACCGTAACCATCGACAGTATCCTGACAACCTCTGACAAGGCTTACTCCAAAACAAATATGCAGAGCAGCAATATCGAAAAGGAAGACGGAGATGTAGACGGACCGTTTGATCTTGGTGTTGCTATCACTGAGAAACTGGATGATGATAAGGAAACACAGATCGTTTACTACTCCACAGCAAATCTGATGGAGAGCCAGGTAAACCAGATGGTATCCGGCGGAAATGAAAAGCTCCTTCTGGAGTCCTTAAACTGGATGACCAGCACAGACGACAGCAATTCCGTTTCTATTCCATCCAAGAGCCTTGAGTCCACAAGCCTGACAGTAACCGATTATGATGCAGCCTTCTGGAAGATCTGTACCATTGGTCTGATCCCGGGAGTGTTCCTTGTTGCAGGATTCCTGATCTGGCTTAAGAGGAGAAAAGCATAATGAAAAAATCAACCAAACTTGTTTCAGCAGTTGTTGTTCTGGCAGTTCTCGGCGGCGTTTATGTGGGACTGAACACCTACGTATCCAAAGAAGAAAAGACAGAGAGCAGCGAAGAGGAAAGCAAAACAGAAGTGTTTTCCGTGAAAACGGATGACATTAAATCCCTGGAATTTATCGTAGACAAGAAGGAAGTGACCTTTGAGAAAAAAGATGATTCCTGGGTGAAAAAGGATGAGACTGCTTTTCCTGTAAATCAGACAACTCTGGATTCCGCAGCTTCCGCCATCGAAAAGGTGGAAGCGGACAGAGTCCTGGAGGATGTGGAGGATCTTACGGAATACGGACTGGATTCTCCATCTAACACAGTAACCGTTGATACCGCTGATGGGATAACGAAGCTTAACATCGGAGATGAGAATACGTCTACGAATCAGTATTACATTTCCAAGGATGATGATGACAGCACGGTATATGTAGTGGCAGCGGACACTGTGTCTCCGTTTATGAATTCCCTTTACGATTATGCACAGGGAGAAGATTTCCCGACAATTGATTCTTCCACAGTGAAAAAGGTCCAGGTCAGTGAGAATAAAGATTCCTATGTCCTGGAAGAAAATTCCGACGGAGCTACCTGGGATGTTTCCGGTGACGGAAACAGCGATAAAGAGTCTGCCGATACAACGGCAGCAGGAAATGTAACCTCCGGACTTGGAAACTTTGCATTTGACCAGTTTGTAAACTACAATGCAGAGGATCTTTCCCAGTATGGCCTTGATAAGCCCTATGCGACGATTACAGTGGATTATCAGGAAAAGGTGAAGAATAACAGCACAGACAGTACAGAATCCGGAGAAAACGATTCTACGGCCTCTGAGAGTGATTCTGAGAGCGGCGCCAGCGCTGACACGGATAGCAGCTCAGAAGATGCAGACAGCAAGACAACCACAGTGGATAAACAGCTTGTCATTTACGTTGGCGATGAGGCAGGAGATGGCAGCAGATATGTAACGGTAGATAACAAACAGATCTATACAATGTCAACGGATACACTGAGTGCAGTTATTGACAAGACGCCGTCAGATCTCTGGTCACTGATCGTCAATTATGTGTCTGTAAAAAATCTGGATCAGCTCCAGGTTACTTACGGTGAAACAACAAGTACTGTAAATGTTTCACGTGAAACATCCACAGATGATGACGGAAACGAAAAAGAAACAACAACCTATCAGCTGGATGGTAAGGAAATAGAAAGTACAACCTTTACCACCTTCTACAACAAGCTGATAAACATGGCAGGACAGAAGAGACTGACAGACGTTTATACACCAGCTGCAGACCCGGAGATGACCGCGGTATTCACAGACTCTGACAAGAACCAGACAACCGTTACCTTCTACACATATGACACAAACTATTATGCAGCTGTCGTTGGAGACAAGGTATTTCTTGTAAACAAAATGACAGTAAAAGAAATGTTCAATGCATATGAAACCATGGTAAACGGTGAAACAGAGACAGAAGCCACAGCAACACCAACAGCTGAGACGGAAAAATAAAATATTAAGAAAATAAATAAAAACACCTTGGAGATCCGTAAATAATAAGGTGATCTCCGAATATCCGCTTGATGATCAGATATTCGGAGACACCACACAGATCAGGATTTTCCGGGGTGTTTTTATGTTGCTATTATTTTACGGTCCTTACAGATGAATAAGGTCCGTATATTTTTTTACCGTTTGTGATGCGGTATGCACGGATACGGTATTTGGTTGCGGTGCCTGGCTTTTTATCGGTGTAGGTTGTATTTTTTGTATTGCCGATAGCTTTCCAGGTTTTACCATGAAGACGGTAAATGGTGTAGCATAGGTGATGATTCCGTCTGTTTTTGCGGTCAGTGGATTAGATGCATACCAGGTTGCTTTTCCATTGAAAACCGCAGGCTTGCAGTCAGAAAGAGCTCCGGTTTGTGAGTAGATCTGAGAAGTCATATTGCCGCTTCTTCTGAATCTGACAGGAGTGTTTCTGAACTGAAATCTGCTGCATAGGTCAGGCACGGTGTACTGGCGAGCTTGATTTTCTATAACTGCTATAATTATAGCGTGGAGAATTGACGAGGACAATATAAAAAAACTGTACAGAAGCTCATCTGAGCAACTGTACAGTTTTAATTTTTCTATATCTAACAGAAGGTTCGGGGGAGCTTCTGTCAGTAACTAAGTATTATGCAAGACCTCTTTCTTCCAGCCAGTCGAAGAGAACAACTTTTTCTGCTTTCTTTCTCTTGGTCATGTGATTGAACTGAAGGATCGTCAGGATTGTGAAGATCACTAACAGTGCAACCATTACAATAATGGAAGTGGTAATGCTCCGGCCACCGCTGATCGTTGCACGGAATGCGTCGACCGTATAAGTAAACGGAACGTATGCATGGATCTTTGCAACGAATGAAGGTGAAACCTCAACCGGATAAGTTCCGGCAGATCCTGCAAGCTGAACGACCATGAATACCAGCATCAGGAAGCTTCCTACTTTACCAAGAGTAATGTTGAAGAAGTACATGATAGAGGTAAAGGTCATTGATGTCAGGCAGGCGAAGAGTACGGTTTTGCCCATCTCTGCAGGTGTGAATCCGTTAAATGCACGTAACAGCAGGATCAGGCAGATTCCCTGAAGGATCGCTACCGGATAAAGGACGGAAGCTTTGCTTGCCCACCATGCGAAACCGGATTTCAGTTTGCCTTTATACTGAGCCAGAGGATACATCAGGCAGAATGCCAGTGCGCCGACCCAGAGGCCTACAGACATCATGTAAGGTGCCATTGCGTGTCCGTTATTCGGGACATCGGTAAGTTTTGTTTCATCGTTCACAACAGGAGTTGCGAACATTTTGATCGTTTCATCACTTGCTGAATTGTCTTTTACAGTGGTAGCTCCATCGCTGAGGCTTGTGGTCAGTGTCTTGGAACCGTCTTTCAGTTCTTTCATACCGCTTCCAAGCTTCTTGGATCCATCATACAACTGAGAGGAACCGCTCTGGATCTGGGCAGCGCCATCTGCAAGCTGTTTTGCACCATTGTTAAGTGTGCTGTTGTTGCTTACAAGCTTCTCGGTACCGCTGAGAAGCGTTGAGGTACCGTTTGCTAATGTCTTAGTACCGTTTGCAAGAGTAGTAGCACCGCTGGAAAGGGTTTTGGCTCCTGTTGAGAGCTTTTTGGTACCGTCTGTAAGAGCGGAGCTGTTTTCGGAAAGCTTAGCAACACCATCGGTGTAGGTTGTGATTCCGGTTGTCAGTGTTCCGGAACCATCGGCTAATGCTTTTGTTCCATCTGCAAGAGTAGTAGCACCGCTGGAAAGAGCATTGGCTCCTGTTGCCAGTTTCTTGGTGCCGTCTGTAAGAGCAGCACTGTTTTCGGAAAGCTTAGCAATACCATCGGTGTAAGTTGTGATTCCATCTGTCAGTGCCTTAGAACCATCTGCCAGCTGACCTGCACCGGATTTGATATCCGGAAGTGCGCCAGTGATCTGTTTGCCGGCTGTTTTCAGATTCTTTGCACCGTCGTTGAGCTGCTTATCATAAGATGTCAGTTGGTCAAATCCATCGTTCAGAGCTTTGATTCCTGCTGCTGCAGCCGGGAAGGCTTCGACTGTGCCGTCTTCCAGAGACTGAAGTCCTGCGGAAACGTTCTTGGTTCCTGCGTTTACAGCCTGTGCACCCTGATACAGCTGGGTAACACCTGCAGAAAGCTGAGCGATCAGATCTGTAGGAAGCTGACTTGTAGCTGCAGATAACTGCTCTGCACCTGCGCTCATGGTTGTTGCACCTGCACTCATCTGGTTTGCACCATCTGTCATGGTTGTTGCACCCTCAGAAAGTGTGCCGGCACCCTGAGTCAGTCCTCCGGAGATCTGAGTCAGTCCGGAAGCTGCTTCGTTAAGCTTGGAAGCAACAGTATTCAGATTTTCCTGAGTAGAAGAGAGCTGACCGGATACACCAGCTGCAAGCTGTGAAACCTGATCAGAATAGCTGCTCATGTAAGAACCGTCCACGCCAGTCATTCCACCGGCTACGCTGTTTAAAGCGTTGATCACATCATTCAGAGCTGCTGCGGAAATGGTTCCGTCCTCAGAAGCGGTTGCCTGAATCGCCTGAAGCTGTGCTGCTAAATCGGTCATTGTCTGTCCGGCAGTACCGATCTTGGTATTTGCATCAGTAAGTGCTTCCGTTGTCTGCTGTCCGTATCCTGTAAGGATGCTGCTGACCTGATCACCTACCTGTGAGAACTGTGTGCCTGCATTCTGGAGAGCAGGGATCAGACTGTCTGTGATACTGCTGCTGGTCTGCCTTGTGATGCCTGCGGCCTGAGTGATATATCCGGCTGCGTTGTTGATTCCGTCTGCGGCATTGTTCATACCAGCTGCAGCACTGTTCATACCAGCTGCGGCTGTGTCCATACCATCCTTTGCGGAAGTAAGGCCGGCTGCAAGCTTGTTGATGGATTCCTGTGTTGTTCCCTCTTTCAGAGCAGAAACCTTATCGTTTAGGGATTTCAGTCCGTTTTCCAGCTGCTGTGTTCCGGATATCAGTGACTGTGAGTCATCGGTTCCTTTGGTAACACCGGTATTCAGCTGAGAGATACCATTGGAAACTGTTGTGAGTCCGTCTTCAAGTTTTGCAAGCTCTTTGGCACCGGCTGCGAGTTTGCCAGCACCAGCCACATAGGTGGTAGTTCCATCTGCAAGAGTGTCAGCACCAGCTACATACTGTGTTGCTCCGTCGGAAAGAGTATCAATACCTGCACTTAATGCATTTGCACCGGATTCTAGGCTGCTTGCGCCGGATTTCAGTGTATCAGAATTTTTATTAAGCTCATCCACACCAGCGGTGTACTGCTGAACACCTTCATCCAGAGTATCTACACCGGTTGTCAGCTCCGGAACCTTTTCTGTCAGAGCTGCAACGCCGCTGTTCAGCTGGTTTGCACCGGATTCCAGGCTGCTTGCACCGGATTTCAGTGCATCAGAATTTTTATTAAGCTCATCCACACCAGCGGTGTACTGCTGAACACCTTTATCCAGAGTATCCACACCGGTTGTCAGCTCAGGAACCTTTTCTGTGAGAGTTGCAACGCCGCTGTTCAGCTGATCTGCACCATCGTCCAGGCTCTTTGCACCATCGTTAACCTTTGCAACACCATCGGTGTAGGTCTTAAGACCTTCGGTGAGACTGTCAGCACCGCTTACGAAAGTAAGAGTACTGGTGGAAAGCTTCTTAAGGTTTTTGGTAATTGTTTTGTTACCATCAGCTGCTGTATTCAGTCCGTCTTCGATCTTTCCGGATCCGTCTGCAGCTTCCTGCATTCCGTCACCTGCTTCTGAGATAGAATCAAAAACGGTTTCTGTATAGGTTTCCGTAACCTTGGAAGCAATGTTATCACGAAGCTTCAGCATTGCTGTTTCACTGAGCTTGGAGGCGATATAGTTGGTTCCAGGGTTTGTCTCATAGGATAGCTCCATTTGCTTTGGATCGTCGTCCATTACAGTGGCTGCGTTTGCGGAGAAATTTTCCGGGATTTTGATAACCATGTAATAGGTTCCATTGGCCAGACCGTCCTCTGCTGTCTTGCTGTCTACAATGTTAAATGCCATTGAGTCGTTGTCTTTCAGCTCATCCGTCATGTCCTTACCTATGCTTAAGGTCTTGCCATTATACTCGACAGGTTTGTCTTCGTTTACCACGGCCACTGGCAGGCTGTCTACGTTTCCGTAAGGATCCCACATGGATTTCAGAAACAGACCTGCATAGATGATCGGGATTACGATAATGGCGATTACGACGATAAGCATGAGCTTGTTACGAAGTAAGCTTTTCCATTCGTTTTTGATCATATTACCTATCCCTTTCTTATTAAATTGTATTATCAAACATAGTTGATTAATCAAACTTTATTCCAGTAATGGCGACGAGATCTATTAATCATATTAAAATCTATTAATAGCTTTATATTCCATTATCAAACAAAGCGTTGATTTTCTTTACGTGATGTATTATACTAAACACATACCACAGATACAACCATTAAATCTTTACTGAATGTATATTAATAGACGGAAATAATGGAAGTGTCTATTACAAATAAAAAACTGCATAATAGACAAAAAGTACGTTATTTCCTTTGAATTTATGTGCAGTTGGTAATATTAAATGCAGACAGGATTCCTATGTTTCAACACAAATATGCAGCAGATATCTGGTATCGTGTAGGTCGGCGTCGTTAACAATTTTGATCTTGTCAATTCTTAACAACAGCAGATATCTGGTATCATGCAGATCGGCGTAGAGAAAGCGAATGCTTTTATTCGTTTGATGCATTATGCATTGTATGACAGTTGCAGAGTATCGTAAGTAACAGGTGATTGAGGCGGAGGAAACGTGCTTGCTTTTTCGAATTGCAGGGGGAATTAAGATGGCGGAAAAAGTTGACAGAAGAGTACGTAAGACCAAGGCACAGTTGCGAGCGGGGCTTGCCCGTCTTATGCAGAAGAAGAGTATTAAGGAAATTACGGTAAAGGAACTGGTGGAAGAAGTTGATATCAACCGCTCCACATTTTATCTTCACTATACAGATATCTATCAGATGCTGGAATCCATAGAGGCTGAATTGATGGAGGAAATCACGCATCTGGTGGCAGACTATCCTCTGGATCCTCTTAATAATAAGGAGAGCTCGTATCCTTTTATTGAGCAGATATTTACGATCCTGGATCATAATAAGGATATTTGTATCGCACTTCTTGGAAAGAATGGAGATATGGCTTTTGTGAATCGTATAGAAAAACTGATCGCAGATACAGTGCTGCATCGCTTGTCAATTCGTCTGCCGAAAGACAACCGTGATATTGAGTATGCGTATGCGTTTTGTCTGAATGGATGCGTGGGAATGATCAAGACATGGCTGTCTTCTGAGAATCAGGAGAGTACACAGCATATGGCAGAGCTGACACATAAGCTGATCGATAATACAACACACATGTATCTGGAGCAGGCACTTAGGTAAGAGAAATGTCCGGATGCATGCTGTGAGTCTGGTAAAAAATAAAGAGTATTGTTTCACGTTTGTTTGAGGAAAAAACTCATGTTTCACGTGAAACAGTACTCTTTTTTTATTGACTTTTTGTTGGTTTATAGCATTTCCACAAATTACTGCATGAAGCTCAACGGCTCCGAACATAAACAATGTTCTTTTGATACGTTGATTTCCAAAATTACTATAGATAAATTTTGATGCCGGATCATAAGTTGTTTTTACAGGAAAATAGCTACCTGTTCCAGGAAATGTTCCGGATCTTCCAGATGAGGAAGATGTCTGGTTTCCGGGATCACAGCGGTTTCAATGGAAGAATTCAGCTTTTGATATTCCTCTGCGATAAGAGAAGCGGAAGCTTCTTTTTCTCCGGAAATAATATAGATGCATGCATCGGAAGATTCTACGGCATTATTAATGCTGATATTCAGGTATTTGCCAATGTAGCTGGAATACAGATATTTGGCGTTGGAACCGCCCTTGTGAGCGGATTCATAATAGGTGTCTACCAGTGTATCTGTTACATGGAAGGGATTGTAGAACAGCTTTTCCATAAACAGACTGCTGATGGATTCGCGGGAAGCTACCATATGATAGATCAGAGTTCCGAAAATCGGAAGCTCGATAAAATACTTAAAGAGCTTGTTGTCTTTACAAGGTGCCTGCTTCAGGGAACTGAAGCTTGGTGGATTGACCAGCATGATCTTGCGGAAATGGTCGGAATTGTTACGGTAAGCCATGATCGCAAAAGAACCTGAGAAACCACTGGCAATAACATCGGTTTCCTCACGAATCACATTCTTGGCAAAATCACAGAGTAACTGAGCAAATACAAAATTGGTATAAGTAATATCCGGTTTTTCGGAACGTCCACATCCAAGAAGATCAATGGTGTAAACGGTATGTTCGGTTGCGAGCTGCTTCTCTATGGCATTCCATTCATAACCGGAAGCACCTGGCATGATATCATGAATAAGAAGAATAGGGGTGCCATGTCCCTGTTTTGTATAAAAAATCTTTCCAAAACGCCAGTCATAGGTTCTACTGTGTGGCTGTTCCAGCATATCTTTAAGCTGAGATGTGGCATCTATGAAACGGTTAGCAATATGAATAACACCTGCGGCAGTTCCGACTAAAGCTGCAAGAGTAAGTAGTCTGTGTCCATTTTTCTTCATTAAAAAGCCTCCTGGAATTCGTAAAAATAATCAGGACAGATGTAACGTAATTCAGGTATCTGATCTGATTTTTTCTGAATATTTCTTTGCTTTATTATACGACAGGAACGAAAAATTTACAATGCTTTTGTGGGAACCCTAACCTTGTTATTGTATGCTGACGCTACTGTCCATTCTGTTCTTGACAATGATCGCTAAGTTGCTGTTCGTTCTGCTTTTAGTAACGCGCTTCGCAATGCAAAGAATTTATGTTGATCGCATAATTTGGTGCGGTATGGCTTCGGGCTTTCTACGACCTTCGTTTATAAAAAAACTTACGGAATATTATCAGTGAACAGTAGCATCGCCAATACGCTTCATGATACATAGAAATCAGATTTCGAACCGAATCAAGTAAGTCCCCTGCTTTAATTGCGAAGAGCAATAAGCAGAGGGCGTGGACTTGCTTGTATCAGGAGGAGGAAAATCTCCTTCTGATAAACTGCAAAGCAGTTATTTTGTTATGAGCAAGTAGCGAAGAGGATGCTGTTATCCGCTGGAATGCTTTTATACTTCAGTAAAATACCAAGTGTTTCACGTGAAACATTGGACTTGTTATCCGACAGAGCTGATGCTATACAGGATTGCCGAGGATGATGTTGATAAGGGTTTTGTTCAGCATTAGTGTGCGGTTCCATGGATTGAGAATTACTCCCTCAACAGACGGCTCTTGCAATGCAGAAGCAAAAATCTTATCAATATCTGCGGTAAATGTGGACATGATCTTATCACTGCCTTTTAACTCTTCGTCAAAGCTGGTAAATGCAGCCCACCATTGCTTTCCGTCGTTGGTTTTGATCGCATGAAGAGAAATTTTTCCATCACCTTTTGGAGGTTCTACAGCAATGATCAGCTGTGCCTGCTCCTGCATTCTGTGACGGATCACGGTGAGAGTATGAGCAAGCATTTCTTCGGTTGCTTCTTTTTGGAGTGCTGCAATGGCAGTTTCGATCTTTTCATTGCCATTTAAAGTCTTGTCTAATTGTTTTTTATAGAAATCGTTGCGATTATTTGTGGTGTTCATGTATAAAATATTCCTTTCAATCAGATGATAAATGACTAGTACAGCGAATATTAAGTAACCGCCATATTGACTTGTCTGATTTTTCATATGCTGCGTTGTCGTCAATCGCCGTAGCCACCGCTACGCCTCATTCCTTCGCCTTGCATATGAGAAAATCATCCTACGTCAATATAGCAGAAACTTAATTTTCGCTGTACTAGTACATTGTTTTCGAAATAACTATACCAATTACTTGTTGGTGAATCCGACTGCACAGATCTAAAAGCCTCAGCATAGCCAGCTACGCCTGCATTTTTATACCTGCACATTCGAATCCACATCCCACGCGATTGGTATAGTTATTTACGAAACAATGTATTAGCCGCAAACTGCAAGGAGTTTGCGGATGCTTTCTTTATGGATTATAGCATTTCAGGGGAAAATGAGGCAAGAGAAGATGTTTTTAACTGAATCAAATAAGTCCCCTGGTTCGATTTCGAAAAGCAATAATCAGGGGAACTTGCTTGCATCAGGAGAAGTGCAGGCTCCTTCGGATAAACTGCGAAGCACTTATTCGGTTATGAGCAAGTAGTGAAGCGGATGCTTTTATCTGCTTGAATTTTAAATCAAGAAGTTTCCTGATTACTGATCACTCCGTTCTTGGTAATACACTTCGCGATGCACAGAAATTATGCTAATCACATAAATTTGCATGGTATGTCCAGGGCTTTCAGTGGTCTTTGCGCACAAAAAAACTCGGAGGATAATATTACCAGTTAACAGTAAGTCCCCTGCTTCAATTACGAAAAAGTAATAAGTAATAAGCAGTGGGTGGCGTGTATTAGGAAGAATGCAACGGCGTTTAGAAGCAGGGAAAAGAATAGTGGGCATGTCTGAAAACAAGGTACTGCACTAATTCATGTGGCCACTGTTATGGGTACATTGTAAGCAGGTCCTGATAAATTGCAAAGTAGCTATTGGGTGTAGAACTGCGTAGCGAATACGGGTATTTTTATTCGTTTGATCCCAAATTGGATAGATATGTTTGCACACTTGAAGGTGAGTTGCCAGATACTGTCATCAGTATTCCCCATGATTTCGGTCAGATGCTTTTGTGAACTGGATGGGGAATTAACAAGTTAAGTGAATGTAGTAAAAATGTGTATTTATATGAAAAAATGGAGGGTAAGGCGGAAAATATGGGGGATTTTATAGAAAAACGATATAAGAGTAAGGATGAAATAAAGAGAAATAAGAGATTATTTCTGCGAAGAGAACACTATGATAATGATAATAATACAAATGTTAAGTACGATAAAAAGGACTTTATAAAAGAAAATACTGGAAAATAAATAGAAATAATAGGATATTTACGAATAAAAAAGTATTAAAGTACAAATTATAGTACTTTAAATAAAAAAGTACGATAAAACGTACTTTACACGCATGCGCATATAAAAAAGCCTTAAAATACAAAATGTGCACCTGCACACATACGGCAAAAAGATAAAATATAGATCCGTTCCTACTTTAAACATGTAAAATTTTGATTGATTGAATAAAAGAAAGCAGCTGCTTCGATTACAAAAAAACAATAAACTGTGGGTGGGAAAATACTTGTACTCTTCCTGATAAACTGTAAAACAGCTATTTTGTGTAAAACTATGATCGAATGCAAAAATTTTTGTCCGCATGACTGGGATAAAGAGAAGACAGGGAAGTGTTTTACGGCTTGATTTAAAAGAAAAAGCCTATTAAGTGAAATTTATTTTATGCCAGTTCTATGCCGGAACCTTATTCAGATACATTTTATATTGGATATTACAAAATGAAACTATGCTTGAAAAAGTCTTTAGTTAACATGTACATAACGAATATATAACAGGATTGGAAGAAAAATGAAATAAATACGCAAATCTTTCGTAAACATAATAAAATAAACAAAAATCGAAAATTCCAGTTTCATAATATTATATTTTTTTTACAAGAGATACATGTATTTCACACTATAAAAACGCTCCGGGAAAAGAGGTTTCCATTTACTATATATAGATGCTTTTGGGGAATATAAAGATAACAGCCACATTATTTTGTGGATGGAGTTTTTTGTATTTTTTACATGCTTTCGTGATACAGATAATGCCAGAGAGAATATATCGGAGTATTTTTTTGATATTTCTCATTGATTTTATAATGTGTTCGTAACTGTTCAGTACCCTTGCAGTTACAAGTCAAACCGTGTCCTGGATCGATTTCGTTGATGGCATTTTTAACCGGATCGAGGAAGTCACTTGCTTCAATTATGAATATTGGTTTGATAATCTATCTTCGGATGTTTCACGTGAAACATCCGAAGATAGATTAAGAATAAAGAGTTATAACCCCATCTTTGACAATTGCAGAAATAAAAAACAGCTGTAGTTCGTGCTTATGTGATTTATGGTAGGTTTAATGTAGATTTTAATCGAATCAAGTAATTCACCTGCTTCAATTGTGAATTACAATAAGCAGCGGTTGGTGACTTGCTTGTATCAGGAAGAGTACAAGCAAGTTTTGATAAACTGCGGAGCAGTTATTCGGTGTAAAGCTGCGTAGCAACTGCGGATGCTTTTGTTTGTATGACTCGAATCAGGAGTTGCCCCCTGTTTTTGGCTTCAATTGCAAGAAACGATAAGCAGTAGTTGAAGAACTGCTTCTTATCAGGGAAGAGTAGCTTGTAGTCCTTTTGGTAAATCGCGAAGCAGTTATTCAGTGTAGAACTGCGAATGTGTTTACAGATGCTTTTATTCGCTTGATAATAATAGTAATGTTTTTAGTGTTCAGATAAAATTTGAAAATGCTATAAATGCTGTAAAAGAAAGGGATTTCGATGCCTATGTAGCAGTGTGCAAGGTTCCATAAAAGATAATATCTATACCGAGAAAATCGAATTATTTTCGAGATTACGATAAATCAGAACAATTTCAGCAAAATATCTATAAATGGGAACTTCATTTCTGGTACGTTTTTATGGTGTAAAATATATAGTCTGATTGGTAACAAATAAAACTGTAAGTTTATGCGGAGTTGATGGACTTTATAATCGATGTACTGTTACTGTCAAACTTCTGTTTAGTCCGGAATGAGTTTGGGTATACTACACAATAAATAAAATAATTCAAAACCTATTTTCTATTGTTTCACGTGAAACATTATGTGGCAGTTTAAAAATAAAAGTGTTATAATGATATCCAATGAGTAAAAATCCCTTAAAAAAATAAAAAGGAGGGGTACAATGGGACGAATCATTGCAGTTGCCAATCAGAAAGGCGGGGTTGGAAAATCAACGACAGCCATCAATCTATCGGCCTGCCTTGCTGAAAAAGGGAAAAAGGTTCTTGCCATCGACATTGATCCGCAGGGAAATACGACCAGTGGACTTGGCGCAGACAAGAATGCAGTAGAAAACACCCTTTATGAGCTGCTGCTTGGAGAAGCAGAGACCAAGGATACCATTATAAAGAACGTTGTAGATAATGTTGACCTGATACCAGCGAATATGAATCTTTCCGGTGCAGAAATTGAACTGGTTGATCTTGAGGATAAAGAATTTATTCTGAAAAAGATCACGGATAAACTTCGCCGGAAATATGATTACATAATCATGGATTGTCCGCCGTCACTGAGTATGCTTACAATTAATGCTTTGACAGCCGCAACCTCCGTTCTGGTGCCGATTCAGTGTGAGTATTATGCATTGGAAGGTTTATCACAGTTGATACATACCATCGAACTGGTAAGAGACCGATTGAATAAGAGGTTGAAGATCGAAGGCGTGGTCTTTACTATGTATGATGCCAGAACAAATCTGTCACTTCAGGTTGTAGAAAATGTAAAAGAAAACCTGGACCAGAATATATACAAAACGATCATACCGAGAAATGTACGACTTGCAGAGGCACCAAGCTATGGAAAACCGATCAATCTGTACGATTCACGATCTACAGGAGCAGAGAGTTATCGCCTCCTGGCAGAAGAAGTTATAGGCAGGGAGGACGAGTGATGGCTGGAAGAAGAACAGGAGGCCTTGGAAAGGGTCTTGACGCACTGATCCCGAACAAAGCAGGCGGTCCGTCAAAGGAACCTGCAAAAAAGACAAGATCTGCAGTTGTAAAAAAAGACAAACCAACTGAAAAAGATAGTCCGGCCGCAGAACGACTTGTGAAAATTTCCAGCGTAGAACCAAATCTGAATCAGCCCAGAAGACATTTTGATGAGGATGCGCTGCTGGAACTTTCGGAATCCATTAAACAGTACGGTGTTCTTCAGCCGTTGTTGGTATCCGATAAGAAGGATTATTTTGAGATCATTGCAGGCGAACGCCGCTGGAGAGCTGCCAAGATGGCAGGGCTCAAGGAAGTTCCTGTTGTTGTAAAAGAGTTTACAGACCAGGAAATTGTAGAAATTTCCTTGATCGAGAACATTCAGCGGGAAGACCTGAATCCTATAGAGGAAGCGATGGCATACAAACGTCTGATGGAAGAGTTTCACCTGAAACAGGATGAAATCGCAGACAGAGTTGCCAAAAGCAGAACTGCAGTAACTAATTCCATGCGTCTTCTGAAGCTTTCTTCAAAAGTTCAGGAAATGGTAATTGCAGATATGATCTCAGCTGGTCATGCGAGAGCACTTCTGGGAATTTCTGATGAAGCTCTTCAGGAAACAACAGCCATGAAGGTTTTTGATGAAAAACTCAGTGTTCGTGAGACGGAAAAACTTGTAAAGAATCTGGTTTCTCCTGCGAAAAAAGTAAAAACAGAGAGAAACACAGCAGAAGATGCCATTTATGAGAGCCTGGAAGAAAAAATGAAAGGTATCATGGGAACAAAGGTATCCATTCAGCGAAAGAAAAACAACAAAGGTAAAATTGAAATTGAATATTATTCCAGAGATGAACTGGAGAGGATCATTGATCTGTTCGAATCTATCAGATAGGAGGCAGAATGAGCGGGATTTTTGAAAGCATGGGAATTGATTCCGGGATTGTGATCATTGTTTTGCTGATCCTTACCATCATTCTTCTGATCAATGTGGTGAGTAGCAATATGCGTCTCAGCCGTTTGGAACGGAAGTACAAGATGTTTATGAGAGGCGGAGATGCACAGTCACTGGAAAAAGTTTTTGTAAGAAAATTTGCACAGATCGATCGGCTGTATGAAGCAAAGGAAGATCATGATCATGACATCAGCTTTATCAAAAAAAATATGAATGTAATGTTCAGCAAATATGGCGTTGAAAAGTATGATGCATTTGATGATGTAGGTGGAAAACTCAGCTTTGCACTGGCGCTTCTTGATAAAAACAATACGGGTCTGATCTTGAATGCGGTTCACAGCCGCGATAACTGTTTCCTTTATTTAAAGGAGATCGTAAAAGGTGAGTCCTATGTTGTACTTAGTCAGGAAGAAGTGGAAGCTTTGAGAAAAGCAGTAAACTTTGGCCTTGGTGAGATTGAGAAGGAATAAAAAACTGCAAAGAGTAAGAATATTTTTAATACAGGAGGAATATCATGTTAGACATTAAGTTTGTGAGAGAGAATCCGGAGGTTGTAAAGCAGAATATCCGCAATAAGTTCCAGGACAGCAAACTGGAGCTGGTTGACAAGGTTCTCGAACTTGATAAAGAAAACAGAGAGATCAAGCAGGAGGTTGAGGCTCTCCGTGCTGAGAGAAACAAGATCTCCAAACAGATCGGTGCTCTTATGGGCCAGGGAAAAAGAGAAGAGGCAGAAGAGGTTAAAAAACAGGTTGCTGCATCCGGAACTCGTATTGAGGAACTTTCTCAGAGAGAGAAAGAGGTTGAGGAAGAGCTTCTGAAAGATATGATGGTGATCCCGAACATCATCGATCCTTCTGTACCGATCGGTAAAGACGACAGCCAGAACGTAGAGATTGAGAAATTTGGTGAGCCGGTTGTTCCGGATTTTGAAGTTCCGTATCATACAGATATCATGGAGAATTTTGATGGAATCGATCTTGACAGCGCAAGACGTGTTGCCGGTAACGGATTCTATTATCTGATGGGTGATATCGCACGCCTTCATTCCGCAGTAATTTCCTATGCAAGAGATTTCATGATCAACCGGGGATTTACTTACTGCGTACCGCCTTTCATGATCAGAAGCAACGTTGTTACAGGCGTTATGAGCTTTGCGGAGATGGATGCTATGATGTACAAGATCGAAGGTGAGGATCTTTACCTGATCGGAACAAGTGAGCATTCCATGATCGGTAAATTCATTGACCAGATCATCCCGGAGGAAGAGCTTCCGAAGACACTTACAAGCTATTCTCCGTGCTTCCGTAAAGAGAAAGGTGCTCATGGACTTGAGGAGAGAGGTGTTTACCGTATCCATCAGTTCGAGAAACAGGAGATGATCGTTGTCTGCAAGCCAGAGGAGAGTAAGATGTGGTTCGACAAGCTGTGGCAGAATACAGTAGATCTGTTCCGTTCTCTTGATATTCCGGTTCGTACGCTTGAGTGCTGCTCCGGTGACCTTGCTGATCTTAAGGTAAAATCCCTCGATGTTGAAGCATGGTCTCCACGTCAGAAGAAATACTTTGAGGTAGGAAGCTGCTCCAACCTTGGAGATGCACAGGCACGTCGTCTGAAAATCCGTGTAAACGGCAAAGATGGCAAGAAATACCTTGCTCATACATTAAACAATACAGTAGTAGCACCTCCGAGAATGCTCATTGCTTTCCTGGAGAATAACCTGAATGCAGATGGATCTGTAAACATTCCAAAAGCTCTGCAGCCATATATGGGCGGTATGACAAAGATTGAGAAAAAGACACGCGCGTAAGAGAAACGCAGGCTTTTTCAGGGAGGTGTTCTTGTGCACAGTTATTTAAAGACCGTTGGTTTTTCACAGATTACCAGAAGAAGTGAAATAAAAGAGATCATCCGTGATGTGATCGCAAGCTACGATGAAAAGGTTTGCGTGGAAAATCATCCGGAAGGCGTATTTGTACAGTTTTCCAAGAATTATGGCTGTGACTGTGGAATCAGCGTTTGTGGTCAGTACGATGAGAACGGTGAGTTTCACGTGGAATATTATTTCCCATTTTTCAGGGGAACAGGAATCACATCCAAGGAAAAAGTGACTGTTGAACGTCATACAGATAAGGAATCTTATGCAGGAGCATGTGATGATTTGCGTATTGGCGTGACTATGATCTTTTATCTGCAGAATCTGGCAGAATATATGCAGGAGAAATACAAAGGCCTGAAAGACCCGGGGGACCGTCCGGTGACGGTTTCCGGTCTGGCTTCTGAGGGAAAGATCCTGTTTCCGCTGCAGAAGGATAAGGAAGCGGTAAAGGTGGAGAGAGAGCTTTCCAAAAACAGGACTAATCTGATCGCAGCAGCGCGTAATGGTGATGAGGAAGCTATGGAGAGCCTTACAATGGAGGATATGGATACTTACTCCATGATTTCCCAGAGAATTGTTACAGATGATGTTCTCACGATCGTGGATTCTTATTTCATGCCTTATGGAATCGAATGTGATCAGTATAATGTTCTTGGTGAGATTCTGGATATCATGAAATTTAAGAATATCCTGACAGGTGAAGAAATCTGCCAGATGACTATAGAGAGCAATGATATACAGTTTGATATCTGCATCAACAGCAAAGATCTTCTCGGTGAACCGGCAGTTGGACGCCGCTTCAAAGGAACAATCTGGCTGCAGGGTCAGCTGCACTATTAAGTTTTCGAATTTAGAATTAATTCTTGTAATTTCAAAATAAATATAGTAAAATAATGGTTGTGAAACTTTTGGAAGTGTTCGAAATGTTTCACAACTATATATGTCCATATAGCTCAGCTGGATAGAGCACTCGCCTCCTAAGCGAGGGGTCGGAGGTTCAAATCCTCTTATGGACGGGCTTCAAAGCGTTCGAAAATGTTAGCTGGATTAGCTGACAACGAACGCTTTTGTTATTTTCTAATCACGTTCGTGACACAAAATTCCATTCAAAAGGATCAATTTCCAGCTAACATTTTAGTTTTGCTCTGTATGTGTACCCCTCTATATAACGAAACGCTCAGAGGCTGTTTTACAGTGGAGGAAAAGAAAAAATATCAAAAAAATGATGATTAATGGTGAGCTTGTGATAGAATAGATAAAAGAGAAAAGCATAAAGGATGTTGTTGTGGAGAATATTTGTTATGATTAGAAAGTTGC
>PPYE01170623.1_pt1 | contig 26478 bp, 24 predicted proteins | sample 1559881 | NCBI WGS metagenome assembly PPYE01 (sample SAMN08240022, study PRJNA423297) | Human gut metagenome, whole genome shotgun sequencing project. | reverse complement strand
GCCGCGAGGACTGGCCGCAGATGGTGCGGTATCTGGAAGATAAGTCACGCCCTGCGGATGGCATATTCCTGTCTACGCTCGATGGCAGGTGGATGGATGTGCTGGTTTACTTATCCAAGGATCCTACGCCTGATATACCCTTGACTTTTGCTGTGTGGGATTTCCAGATCCCGATCCTGCAGGAGCTGACTGACCGCGGGCTGCTGTCCAAAAACTGGCCGGGCATCTACTATCGCATAAAGGATTTTTGTTATGGGATACAGCCGATCTGACATGACCGCCAAGGCCGCCAGCATATTCGCAGTTCCTATACCAATCAGGCAGGCGGATAAATCGTCCGCCGGATGCAGCAACCCGCTACCCACCCAACATGGAATATGTTATACTGTTCATAGCAACGGAATCCATGTGCCACGGAAAGGAGGACATTGTGGCACAAAAGAAAAAGACCCGCAGTGCTGCGGGCAATGGAAACATACGAAAACGAAAAGACGGCACTTGGGAAGGTCGATATACCGTAGGCACAGATCCGAAGACAGGAAAGCAGCTCCGCCGCTCTATTTATGGGAGAACGCAAAAAGAGGTACGGGAACGGCTTCGGCAGATCACAAGTGATGTCGATATCGGAGAATATGTTGCGCCGTGTGCAATGAAGTTTTCTGAATGGCTGGATATCTGGCTGGAGGAGTATCTGACCGGGCGCTCGCCGCTTACGGTCAGTTCCTACCGGGACAGCTGTAAAAACCACATCAAGCCTTTTCTGGGGCGATACCGTTTGGATGCAATCACACCGGTGCTGGTGCAGAAATTTGTCAACAAGATGCTTGCACAAGGCTTGGCGGCTAAAACCGTCAAGAAAATCCACGGCGTCCTGCACCGCGCTTTGCAGCAGGCTGTGCTGATCGGCTATCTGCGTACCAATCCTGCCGACGTTTGTAATCTGCCTAAGGCACGGCGTGCGCCGGTAAAGCCGCTGAGCGACGAACAAATCGCAGCACTGATGAATGCGCTTGATCAGTCCGGGCATCCGTATGCAGACCTGTATATCGTGACACTTTTTACCGGCATGCGGCAGGGCGAGGTGCTTGGCTTGGGCTGGGAAGATATCGATTTCCGTTCGGGTACCATTCTGGTACACCGGCAGCTGCGCCGTCTGAAAGAACGCGGTGCCGGATATGATTATGCTGAGCCCAAGGATCACGCCAGCCGTGTGATCAAACCGGCACCTTCTGTGATTGACACTGCTCAAGCGGCATCGCATCCATCAGTCGGAATTACAGCTTGCTGCGGGGCCTGCATGGTCCAATCCCATGAATCTGGTCTTTACCAACGAGTTTGGTGGGCATCTGGTTCACGGCACGGTATACCGGCAGTTTAAGCGGATCATTGCAGAACTTGGATTTCCTGATTTTCGTTTCCATGACCTTCGTCATACTTATGCAGTCGTCTCCCTGGAAAACGGCGATGATATCAAGACGGTTCAGGAGAACCTTGGCCATGCGACAGCCGCATTCACCCTTGACGTATACGGCCATGTGAACGAACGGATGCGTAAGGAGAGCTCAGACCGCATGGAGAAATTCATCCACCAAGTGTCTACCCTGTGACATCCTCTTAGGGGTATGGATAGGGGTGGTGAAATTTATATCCGCCTTAGAAGTTATGATTGATTTAATAAAAAAGAAAAATCGCACTTTTCTTCGTCAGAAAAGTGCGAAATTTTGGCGGAGACGGAGAGATTTGAAAAGCAAAAACTTGATTTTTCCAATCTTTACTGATCTATTATCTGGTAGAATGTTTAATATTTCAAATAATTCATAACATATTGTACATGATGTTTCGGTTGATTTCTTTGTAATTGCAGTACGATTGCAGTCAAAGAGGAAAGCTTCTCTCCATTTTGAACATGTATTAAAACGAAGACCACCCGTTTTTGCGGATGGTCTTCGTTTTAGGTTTATTTTTAAGAAAATTTATTTCAGACAAGCGAATTGAAATTTACCAGCAGCTGCGCTACCTCGGCGCGGGTCGCAATGCCCTGCGGCTCGAGCGTGGTTGCAGTGCGGCCGTTCATCACCTGCGCACCGACCGCCCACTGCATTGCCTCTGCCGCATAGGCAGAAACCGAAGCCGCATCCGTAAACGAATCGAGCGATGCCGAAGCACTGGTATCCATACCCTGATACTGTGCATAATGGTAGAGCAAGGTCACGATCTGCTCGCGGGTAACCGCCGAATCCGGCTCAAAGGTGGCAGCGGATGCGCCCGATGCAATCCCGCTCTCCACAGCCCAGGTGACAGCGTTTGCGTAATAGGCGTTTTCCGGTACATCGGTAAAGCCGCTGTCGCACGAGCTGGCCTGCGCGTTGACATTCATGCGGTAAAGCACTGCCATGAACATGGCGCGGGTCATGGTTTCGTCAGGCGAGAAGGCGCCTTCGTCCGTGCCGGTAAACAGGCCGAGGTCGTCGACGGTAGTCGTGATCGCATCATCAGCCCAGTGGCCATCCACATCGGTAAAGGTTTCAGAAAGCGAACCGTCGGTCTTTTCCACTGCCTGGCCGTTGTAGTACAGTGTGCCATTCTCGCCGCGGCTGTACTGGGAGAAGAATTCCTCCCATATCATGAACGCGATATCCTCCATGTAGGAGTGGCAGTTGTTGGAGATCTGCGTGAAGCGCACCAGCGGTGCGTTGTTTTCCCCGCTGTAAGTCGTGGTGCTGTAGGTGTGCGGCGCACGTGTTGCGCGGATCTCTGTGGTCTTGACGCCTACATTGCTGGTGCCGTTCATTGCCTTCCAGTAGGCGACGGTTTTGCCGTTCCTGTTATCTGCGGAATAGTCGTCCGCTTCGCCCAGGTCAAATTCGCCGGTCATGCACCAGACAGGCAACAGATACTCGTTTTCGTCACATCCGCTGAAATCAACCGTGCCGCCGTCCGCCGCGTAGCCCGGATAGCTTCCCCAGTTGAGGCCGATCGGCGCGACTGCGGTGAAGTAATCGGGCGCATCCTGTGCCAGTTTCCAGGTCATGCCCGAACCGTTGGAGTGGCCGGTCGCATACACGCGGCTCGCATCGATCGAATAGTTTGCCTTGGTCGTATCGACAAGGTATTTGATAAACGCAACATCGTCCGGCGAGTTGTCCGACGAGTTGAGATAGACGGGGGAGTCGTTGTTCCAGATCGGCACCGGGATGCAGCTTTCCTCGCTGTACGCGCCGTCGCCGACGTAAGCCTGTGCAAAGACGACGATAAAGCCGTACTCATCCGCTACGTTCTGCCAGCGGGAGTCGCCGGTGAACGCCGAGATCGCACTCGAATAGCCGTGCATTGCTACAACAAGCGGGACATCCTCAGTGCCGTCATAGGATTCCGGCACATAGGTGTACCATCTGCGGGTGTGGCCGTCTACCTCTTCCTCTGTGAGGAAAAAGCCATGTGTGCCGTCATTCGTGTGCTGCACTGTCCATTCCAGATAACCGCCCGGATCGCCGACAAAGCGCTGCACGTTCTGCAGGAACTCGCTATAAATGACGGCCGGTTCCACCGCATCTTCGGACGACACGCTCGAATACCACACCTGCTCGGGCTCTTCGCTGCCGTCCTCATCCAGACTGGTCACGACCGTTGCATAGTCATTGGTGGTTTCCGTGCTGGCAGAGGAAAGGCCGTTTACCTCCAGCCAGTAGTCCACCGTATCCTCCAGCGAGGTTTCACCCACTTCGATCTGCCAGGTGCGGACCGGAATTTCACGGTTGGGCAGGTTGTTTTCGGCGCGGCCTTCTGTGGTAGACTCCGCAAACGGATAGCTGATCGCGTCGCCCAGCGCGTTGGCAACATCCGCGGAAACCGCCTCGCCGCCGACCGAAACGACGCCGGCAAACAGCGCCGGCCACATCATCGCCATCTGGTTTGCCGCCGTGCCGCCCTCGCCGTAACCGACCATGTAAAGCGCACGTTCGTTCAGGTCAAACACCGAGGGATTGGCATCGGCTTTGGAGGTCAGCTTGCCGTAAATGCCATACAGGTATGCCTCATCGTCGCGCTGGGATGCCTGCTGGGTAAGGTTCCAGCTGCCATCCTGCGGCTCGGCTACCACCAGCGCAATCCCGTTTGCATCGGCAATTTCCTGCCATGCAGCGCCGAGCGCGCTGTCCAGCCAGTCCGCCGCCGTTACGCCGTCCGGCGTCAGAAGGATCACACCGGGAGAGCAGTATTCAAAGTTCGCCGGCACATAAACGCTGTAATTGCCGTCAAAGCCGTCCACCTGCTGGTTGTCCCAGCGGCCGGTGAACATCGAGGTATAGATGTTGCCCGTCTGTTCCTGCTGGACGATCATCTGATTGTACAGCGTGTCCTCCTGCGCCGCCCCTGCCGTCGCCAGCATGGAGGCCAGTACGCCCGCTGTCAGGCCGACCGCAACCATTCTTTTGATCTTGTGGTTCATGGTTTTCCTCCTTTTTGCGTTGATCGGGTATTTTTTTTGGGGGTTAAGCCCTTGTCGCATAGATTTCACTTGCGATTTTATAATATTGTATCTGCTCTCCTGCGCGGGAGAAGTGCGAGAAAAACTGTTCCCAGATGCGCAAACTCATCTCCGGCATGGTGGCGTGCGGCATATATTCGACCGAGGTGAACCGCACCATCGGGACGCCGTCCTTATCAAAGAAACGGTCGTGCCAGCGGCCGTTTGCCACAGGCTTGCAGTCGGCCCAGTCGGCCGGGATCTGCTCCTCCATATGATTGTTCTTCAGCCACATGGCAATATTGAAGCCAGTCACATTGTCGTTCTTCGGCACCGCATCGATCAGGAATTCCTCCCGCTCGCCGCAGAACATCCACACCGGCATTTCCACATCCGGGCGGTTTTTCATGCAGTCCTGTGCAAGCATTTTCTTTTCTGCGCCGCCAAAGAATACGCCCGAGCACGGCGCAATGGCTGCAAACCGTTCCGGCATGGCCAGCCCAAGCATCTGGGTCATCAGCGAGCCCCAGGAATGGCCGGTCGCAAACAAGCGTGCCGGGTCAACCGGATAATCCGCACACAGGCGGTCGAGCAATGTGGTAAAGAAGTGCAACTCATCCGGACGGTCATCCTCTTCAAATACGTTCCATGCGGGCAGAGGGGTATTGTTCGGGTCGATGCAGTCGTTTTCCATGTCGATCTTGGCGTAAAGTGCGGTCGGATGCACTACAATCAGCCTGTATTTGTCTGCCACCTGATGCCAGCCGCTGTTGCCGGCATAAATCTCACCGCTGCAGGTGTAGCCGTGCATGGCGAGCACAAGCGGTGCTCGCTGCTCCGGATGAAGGCGCACGCTTTCCGGCACGTATACATACCACTCGCGCATCCAGCCGCCGATCTCCTCATAGTGGTACTCCATGCCGATGTCGCGCACCGGGTCACGCGTCACACGCAGGTCACCGCCCGGTCCACTCATCCAGCGGCGCTGGCGATACAGGAAGTCTTTCCATATCCGCCTCAGCAGACAATGGGCGTCATGATCCGAAGCACCCGGGATGACGCTGTGACACACGCGACAGGCTTCCTTATCCTGATTTACAGCATAGGGCAACTCCGCTGTGCGGATATATTCATCCTGATCTGGGTTGACCTTTCGTGGCACGGGATCAACGCCGGTCACCGTTTTCCAGTGCTCGAGCACTGTGCCTTCGCCGGTTTCCACCTCCGGATCGTCGATCACCCAGGCAGGCATCGGGATATCCCCTTTGCGGATGCCATGCGTGTGCGCCTCGTCCACAAAGCCATCCAGATTGGTGCAAAAGTCCGCGCGCGCCGCCGCGAGATAGTCCGGCGAAACAGCTGAGCCGCCGACCGTTGCGATGCCTGCATAAATCGCCGGGTTCCAGGCCGCGGCCATGTTGGCGATCACGCCGCCTTCCCGGCAGCCGGTCAGGTACAGCTTGGATTCATGCACGCAGAACAGGAAGCGCTGTGCCGCGACTGCCGCCGCCGCCTCGACATACGCCACGTCGCCGTCCTTTGCACCGTAAGTCTCATCCGTGTGCCACACGCCCTGCTCAGGCTCGAGGAAAAACACAATCAGCTTTTCCTTAGTCTCCTCCTGATCAGCGATATCACGCCAGCCGCTTTCCTGCAGCAGATCGTCCGCGGTGCGGCCGTTTGCACCAAGCACGATGATGCCGGCAGTTGACTCGCGCACGTCCTTCGGGACATACGCCAGCATCCTCCGCTGCTTTCTGCCCACCGGTACAGGGAGTTCAAACGTCCCATAAAATGCCGGGCGGTAGGGCGCGTACGGATCACACGCGCCGCGCTCAAAATTCTGATACATTTTCTATCGACTCCTTGTTATGCCTGCCCGCGGGCTGCGAGGTCGGACACAATACTGTCATACTGCTTATCCAGACGGTAGAACAGCATGCACAGGACGACCGCGCCCCAGGCAATGACCGTGCCCCAGATGTAGATATTCTGCACCATAGCGACCGCAGACGGGATCTCCTCGACAAGGCCGGTAAAGCCGGACCAGTCCATCAGTTGGCCGATCAGCCAGCCGGCGACGCCGCCACCAAACTTCTGGCCGACCGTAAACGCCGAGAACAGCAGCGCATGCACGCGGATGCCGGTCTTCCAGTGGCCGAACTCGATGGTGTCCGCAATCATAGTGAAAATGCAGCCATAGAACGGCGCTTCACCCAGGCCGCGCAGGGCGGCGGAAACCAGGATCAGCGTATAATTTGCTGGCGCAACCAGCAGGATTAACTGCGCAACGACACACAGCGCCGCGCCTACCAGCACCAGATTGCGTTTGCCGAACCGCTCGATAAACGGCGCGAGTACGATAACGCCGATGATCCACGGGATCTTCTCCACGGTCTGCATTACACCCATCAGTTCCTCATTGCCGAGGATGTACTGCGCGTAGTAGGTCGAGCAGGTGCCGTTGACGTTCTGATACAGCGAAACCGCGATCATAGACAGAATGAGCATGATAAAATACTTGTTGCGCATCGCCGCACCCAGACGGGCGAGGAAGGGCAGACCCTCTGCTTCCTTAGCCGCGTCGCTGTGGAAGCGCTCCTTGCAGCCGAAGAAGGTCCACATCAGCATGCCGAACGCGATGATCGAGTAGATGACAGTTACAATGATCCAGGCGCGCTGGTCGCCGCCGAGCATGTTGATGAAAGGCAGCGTGCAGGCAGTGACGATCATGTTGCCGATCGGCGACATAGACATGCGGAACAAATTGATCTTGGACAGGTCTTTTTCATCATTGGTCATCATCGGTGCCATGGACGCATACGGCAGATTGAGCGCTGTATATACCACGGTTGTACACAGGTTATAGGTGATGAATATGTAGATTGCCTGCACCCATGTCGTAGCATTGGCCGGTACGGCAAACAATGCGACTGCCGTTACGCCATATGGGATGGACATCCAGAGAATCCACGCGCGGGCTTTGCCGTGCTTGGAATTGACCTTGTCCATGATTTGCGCAATAGCAAGGTCAGAGATACCGTCAAAAATTCGGGAGATCAGCAAGATCGTACCGACAAGGCCGGCAGAGATGCCGATAACATTGGTGTAAAAGTAGACGACCAGACCGGAAGTGAGAGCGAATACAACGTTGCACGCCACATCGCCCATGCCATAAGCCACTTTTTCCGCGATCGACGTTTTGAACGTCTTCTTGGCGGGAGCGGTCGTAGCAGTAGATGCCATAATGATACCCCATTTCTTTTGTGTGATGAGTAAAGAAACGGAAAAGAATCTGCGCAGAAACTGTTTCCTTTATGTCTCTATTGTAACAGCCAGTATATTCAGTGGATATCGCCCCGCTTGCGGATTATTTTCGATAAAAAACCTTCTTTTCCGTTTTGCTTTACAGCGAGAAAGAAAAAGAAGGTCATTTTACCGATATAAAAAGAACAACTGAAATTTATAGAATATGACTGATTACTGTTGCACATCCAAACCGCGCAGGGTAATCAGAATGGTATCCAGTGGGTGGACGAGCACCTCGAGCCGCAGGCCGTTCTCTGCATTCGCTTCGCTGACCTGATAGGCTGGCTGTGATATCTCGTCCAGATAGCGCAGCTCATCCGGCCGCAGATAACGCGGCGCACCAATCTCAAGCCATTTGTCAAATGACGATCCGTTTTTTCGGTCGATCGTGCGGCGCTCTACGCGATAGGCGCCGTCCGGCAGACCGGAAAGTAAAAACTGATAGCGGATATTTTCGCCTGACTCGAACACCGTATATGCATCCTGCGGCTGCGTCAGTCGCTGATAGCGGTAACGGTACAAATTGCTGTAATGGCAGTAATTATAGACTAGCAGATGATATCCGTCCGCCCCGCCAGCCAGCAGCCATCCCGGCGCTGCGGCGATCTGCCGATCCCCCAGCGCGCTGACGAACCGCATAGCATGGTATCCTGCTTTGGGGATTCCGTTATATGTGAACAGGCCATAGCCGCCATGGAATACACTTTCCAATGTGGCGCGTTCCTCCATCAAATCGGTCAGCAGCCAGTAGCCGAACACGGCGCGTCCCATGGTTTCACAGACGTTTTTCGCCAGCCAGACAGCTTTGTAGCATGTTTCGCTCGACAGGTCGCGCTGCCATAGGGTGGAGTTGCACTCAACAACAAATATCTGCCGTCCGGTCATTCCGTATTTTCCAGCCACTTTGTCCATTGCTTCCAGCGTGTGCAGCATAAACGAGGGGTCATCCGACAGCACCGCCGGCGCAGATTGCTGGCTGATGGTGAAATCCATAAATAGCGGGTCGGAAACATGAAGATGCGGATAACATTGGACTGCCAAGAAGTCCGGGGGACACTGTTCTTCCACTGCTATCTGTAAAAAGGCGGACAGACCATCCGGCTGCCGCACCTGTTCGGCAAAGCATCCCGGCCCTCCCACGCGAAAGCGCGCGTCGATCTGCTTGATGGTACGCCACGTCGCACAATACAGCTGGCCATGCTCCTCCGCAGTTAAGCAGCCCAGATGCACATAATTTTGATTGATGATCGTAAAATGCCAACGCAGAAGCTCGTCCCGTCCGTATCGGCCGATCAGAAACTGCATGGTCGTGCGGATTAAAAGCGTCCATTTTCCTAAGTCTCTGCAACCTGAAATAATCGAGGGTCGATCAAAAATGCGCGTCTGTTCGCGTGCAAGATGCCGCGGCATAAAGCTGAATTCGATAAACGGAATCAGCCCCTGACTGAGCACAAAATCGAACAGCAGGCTGAGATAAGTGAAGTCAAACTGAGGTTTTCCCTGTTCATCCTCACGATAGATCCGCATATCCTCATCGAACAGGCCGTGAAAGCGGACATAAGTAAAACCGATCTCACGCTGAGCGCGGCGGATCTGTTCCTGAACCGGTGCCATGAGCACATCGCGCGCGTAGCCCACGTTGAGCAGACGCTCCATCTGGCAGGGCTTGCCTTGCTGTGCCGCATCAATCTCCACCGGCTGTGTCCGGCTCGGCGGCTCGGCAGGGGCGGTCTGTTCCGCATAAGAAAGCAACATGGAAATATCCTCGCGCACGTCCTGTGCTGGCAGGCCGGTACCCTGCTGGTTGTGTAACGCTGTTTGCTCTTGCCGGAACCGTCCGGGGGTCTGTCCATATTGCTGTTTGAATGCCTCAATGAACACACTGGGATTATGAAAACCACAGTCATATGCTATATGGGTGACCGAATGAATGGTCTGTGTCAGCATCTGCGCCGCGTGGCGCAACCGCAGTTCATTAAGATATTGAGAGAAAGGGACATGCAGATTCTTCTGAAAAAAGCGGGATAGATAACTGGGCGACAGGTATTCCTCCTGTGCCAGATCAGCCAGAGTCAGGTCGGTGTTCCACGCTGTATGGATGCGGTCGAGCAGGCGCTTAAGGCGTTCAGCCGCTGTATTCCGCGCAGATTGACCGCTGCACCGCGTCATAAAACTGGATTGCAGCAGATTGAGCAGCTGGAGCACCTGACTGTTCAGCACCGCAGGGTTGGATACACCGGTTTGAAAAAAGGTTTGGAACACATTGGCGTACATTGTGCGCAGTTGCAGATAACCTGTGGCATTCTGACTGCCGTCCTGAGCATAACAGGAACAGCGCATCTCTTCCGGCCACCCTGCAAACTGCAGCATCTGTCGGTCAATGCGCAGACAAAGCAGGGAACCACCGTCACGGTTCTGCAGGCGGTACAGCTCAAACGGATTGACGGCCAGTACGCCCGCCGCCCCCAACTCATATTCATTGCTGCCGCACAGCACACAGCTGCTGCCGGACAGGCCGAAAAACAGCAGCAGACCTTGGTCAAAAGCAAATGGCTGTTCCTGATTCTGATATACCTGAAATGAAATTCGTTCGATCATATTTCTGTCCCCTCTGGAAAGTCAAACCAGATGCAACCAGCATACGCAGTATCTTGTTGCTATCTTTTGTAATAAAGCTGATTGCGCTGTATAGCGCGACTCGCTTTTAATTTCAGGGTACTATGTCTGCTGATTTATCCGGCAAATATAGCATCCTGAAAATCTGCATCTGGTGCCTGACCGTTATGTGCCAACCACTTGCATTCAGACAACTGCATATTTGTAAAGATGGCGCGAAAGGATGACGCTTCCGGGCTGCAAGCATAAATGCCAAACCGGATTTCCCCTGTTGCTTCATTCAGATGACAGATACGCATCTGATGGAAGATAATGCCATCTTCCGAGCATTCGATACAAAAATCATCCTCCCGGCGGCTCAGGCGATACCACATGGACTTGATGTCAGCGGGAATTTCTGTGGTTGCCCAGTCTGAATACCCGTGATTGGTCACAACACTGCCCAAGTGCTGGAACCTTTCGTTTTCATACTCAACCGACCCTTTGATCCAGTTTTCACTGTCCAAATACAAAACAACACCGCATTGGTCAAAACGGTGGTGGCTATCGGCGAATTCAGTTTTCACCACAAAGGAGAAGAATTTATCTTCCAAAGGCATCTGAAGTATTGGCGCGTTGTCATTGCGGAAATGGTAATAGGTTCTCTGCCACAGATCGGTATATGGTTTTGTTACAATCTCAATCCGTTCTTGAGAAATGGCAAAGGATTTCGGTTCTCTTGTCCAATGTAACTTATTCATATCAAAATTCACGCTTCTGTCCTCCGATCTTTTTTCACGCATCAAGAGTCCTGCTCGAAAAATCTCCAGAGCATTTTGGGAGTTGGGAGGAATGTGAGTGATTCAAGAAATTTATATATTCGTTTCCCCACACCTCAAGCACGCTTAGAACATCCCGAAATTTTTCTCCGATCTCACTTAAGCTGTACTCAACCTTGGGAGGGATCTGCTGATATTCTGTGCGGACAATCAATCCCTCTTCTTCCAGATTTTTTAGCTGCCGGGACAATGTAGTATGTGTCATTTCTTCCGGCATACGACGCTGCAGTTCATTAAAGCGAAGCGGGCCATCCGTCAGTAGATACAGAATATACATCGACCACTTGCCCGTCAAAACCTTTTGAGCGGTCACATAGGGACAGACCCCAAACAATTCTTTTTTTGCCATGAACACGTTCTCCTTTGATACCGGTATCATAAAATATCGTACTTGCAGAAACAATCTTAATTGATATAATTATACCAGTTGGCAGACAAAAAAGCAACATAACATCAAAAAGGAGTTTTTAGCATGAATGAAGTAGTAAAATATCTGAAGTCCTGCGGCACTTTTTTCCTCGCCACCGACGAAGACGGTCAGCCGCATGTACGTCCCTTTGGCGCAGTATGCGTATTTGAGAATCGGCTTTACATTGTCACGAACAACCAGAAAAAAGTATACCGTCAGATGAAGAGAAACGGCAAGGTCGAGATTTGCGGCATGCATCAGGGCACATGGCTCCGCGTGGAAGGCGAGGTTAAAGAGGATACGCGACGGGAAGCGCGTGTCGCTATGATGGATGACAATACTGCCGCGCTGAGCAGCATGTATACAGTCGATGATAACCTGACGACCGTATTCTATTTTGAACATGCGACAGCCACGATCTATTCCTTTACAGATGAACCCAAGATATTTAAACTGTAAACACCTGCAAAAAATATATTACCATATACGACCTTTGCGAAAATCTATTTGTGTGTAAACAAACAGCCGGTCGGCGAAAGTGTTCAAAAGACGCTTTGCTGGCTGGTTGTTTATTTATACAATATCATTTTTGATTGGGGGAATGAATTTTTCGGTAGTGGGCTACACTTCAATGTTCTATATTATCTCGGCTATATGCATTCCGAAACATATTTCTACCTCTATGAAAAGAATGTAACTTTTTCAAGAATGACACCAGATAATATAAAATAACACAACAGTTCATGAATAATTTACAAATGAGGGGTTTACAAAAGTTTTATTGAGCGTTATTATAATGGTGAAAATCCGCTTGATGATCGCAAGCGGGCATGTCAGAGTAATTTTTGTCAGAGTAAGCCGCCCGGGAGGTAGTGTACCTGTACGGGTTGTACGATGATTTTGAAACCAGCTTTGCGAATATGATCCAGTATGATGTAAGACGGTTATTTCGGTTTCTCTGTCAGACATTACATAGACATGTCAGGTCAAAGTAATGATTTGTCAACGTATCCCGCCCAGAGGGTAGTGCGCTCTTCAGGCTGTAAAAAGAAAAACGAGAAACCCTAAAGGACATGAAGCTGCAAGGACAGTTTTATGTCCTTTTGCATTTGGATGTGAAAGATAGCAACAGATGGAAGGCAAAAACCCACATGCCCGCTGTGAGGGAGAAAATGGAGTAGTAACAGGCGAGATAACTTGCCTGCAGAGAATAGTGGATCGGCGTTCTGGTGCCGGAGGGGCCGCTGTAATACCCTCAACATTTTCTGAGAGAGGAGGAGAATCTATGGTTCTTTGTATTTTTCCCGTTTTCAGATACAAGATCAACCACCCTGTATTTTCCTCCGGTTTCAGAACCAGCAACTGAAATCAGGATACAATAAGTGGCTAAAGAAAAGCCTTTGGATGCCTATCGGCGCCAATACGCTTTATCTTTGGACTTAAACAGAAATTTTGTAGAGCAATTTGAGACTTACAGGAAAGCAAAGGGGTGGAACTGCACTACCTTCTGCGATCGGACAGGCCTTGACAAAAATATTTACTACAGGCTGAAAAAGTCGGATGAGAGCTTTTCCCTGCGGATCCTCGTCACGGTTTGCGTGGCTTTCGGCTTGGATCTGGAACAGTCAACGGCCTTCTTGCGCGCGAAAGGCAGGGCGCTCGACCCTACAAACCGGGTGCATTTTGCATATGCCTATATCATCAGCAGGCATCCTGACATTTCTGTAACGGATGCGAATCTATTGCTTGCTGATCTGCTCAGTGATTTGAAGGATGCTCCAAAGTATTTTCTGGGCTCAGCCTGACAATGAAGATGAAAAACGGCCTCATACCATGATAGCGGTATGGGGCCGTTTTTATTTTGGGCATCAAAAAATTTAAATCTGATACTGCAAATTGTTTTGGTTTTGCCCAGATTCTCTGCATAATGCGGCAATATCCCCGCTAAATGTTCAAAAGAATTTGTGTCGCATCTGAAAACACGCGGCTTTTGTCTCAGTTTCAGAGACGATTTCAAGATCTGATCTTGTTATCATTACAGTGCAAACCGGTTTGAACGTAAATCATCCACGATTTTTGAAAAGGAGTGTATTTTCATGAAACTTTCAGATCTGATTATCGATCCCGCGAGCCTGGGCAAGCGGTTCTGGCTGGTGGACGTTATCCCGTCGTATGCGTACCAGAACGGCCAGCGCACGGATACGGTCACGGGCTATCGCTATACGGTCGCCCTGCCGGATAAGGGGCTGGACAAGATCAACGTGCGCATTGATGGCGAGCAGCGGATGGACGCACCAGCCAGTTTTGTCGAAGTCCGTTTTGCCGAACTCGAACCGTACCTGTACTGGTCGGGCGGCGAGTATCAGCTGGGCGCGCGTGCCAAGGGTATCGCTGTAGTTAACACCAACAAGGGCTGACGGCGCAGGCCGCGGGCCGTCAGGGGCGAGGGCTTTTCCTTTGGGGAAAAGTCCCCCCTGCGGCCGGCGGCCGCGCCGCCTATGCCCTAAGTTAGTATTACCTTAGGGCATAGCTGTAGCATGTAGCAATTTGTGAACACGCAAGGTGGTGAACATGGCAAAGAACGAACAGAGCCGAAAATACCTGCTCACGATCAACAGCCCTCAGGACTGCGGACTGACGCATGAGAAGATCAAAACGCTGCTGAAAGCCTTGTCGCCCGCCTATTACTGCATGGCGGACGAGACCGCGACAACCGGAACGTATCACACGCATGTGTTCCTGTACCGCCCCTCGCCGGTACGCTGGCAGACCGTCAAGAACCTGTTCCCGACCGCACACATCGATAAGGCATACGGGAGCGCACAGGAAAACCGCGCCTACATTCAAAAGGGCGGGAAATGGGCGGAGACAGACAAGGCAGAAACTGCAGTAGCGGGCAGCTTTGAGGAATACGGGCATATGCCTGAACCGCAAAACGAAAAAGCCCCGGAAATGTCCGCCCTGCTCGAAGACATTGCAGCCGGTAAAACGACCACGCAGATCATCCGTGAGAACCCCAGGCTGGCATTCCGGGTGAAGGACATTGATACGCTGCGTCAGACGCTATTGTCTGAAAAATACGCCGAACAAAACCGGGCGGTAGAAGTGCAGTACATCTACGGCGCGACGGGTACGGGTAAGACCCGTGGCATCTACCAAAGGCATGGCGCACGCGACATTTACCGCGTGACCAACTACCGAAACGGCAAAGGCGTCTCTTTCGACGATTATCATGGGCAGGATGTGATCGTGTTTGAGGAGTTTGCCTCACAGATCCCGATCGAGGAAATGCTCAATTTGCTGGATGTTTATCCGCTCATGCTGCCCGCGCGGTACAGTGACAAGGTCGCGTGCTTTACCAAGGTGTACATCACGTCCAACATGCCGCTGAACCGGCAATATGAGGCGATGCAGCTCTGTCACCCTGACACATGGAAAGCATTCCTGCGGCGTATTCAGAGCTTTACCGAGTATCGGATAAACAGGGAACCCATCACACGCCAGATGAGCGAATGGAGGTGGATTTTCGAAGATGGACAGCAATAAACGCAGTCTGCTGGAAAAAGAAACGTATCGAAACTATATGCTTCTGATGTTCCGGAACGGCCTCAAGGAAATATGGACAGACCAGTATCGGCTCAAGATGCTTGTGCTCTATCTGCTGGCCGCACTGATCTTCAGCATCGTCCGCCCGTGGGACATTGCATACAGTGGGCCGGATATGTTCGATGCAATCAGCCGGATCGCGTTCAGTCTCTGCTTCCCGATCCTTGTGTTTGGCGGGCTGGCAGTGCTCATCATGTGGGCTGGGACGCCATCCAAGGCGAAAAGCATCCAGAACAACCTGCAGCGCATTGGGCTGGTCAACCATGCCGGTGAAGTCCCGCTGCTGGTTGCTGTCCGTCAGGATGAAACAGATGATGCACACGGCAAGATCACGGTTCTCGAATTTCTCGCCTGCGGCGTCCCCAAATCCGTATGGGAACAGAAAAGCGCGGATATCGAAACCGCGCTGAATGTACATATCGCGGATATTCAGGAGTGCGACGGCAAGCGCCGTATCCGGCTGTTTACCATTCCTGCCAAAAGCGGCCTGCCCAAGCTGCTGCGGTGGAAAGATGAATATCTGCAAAGCGATTTCCCGGCCTGCCGGCTGGTGCTCGGCGAAAGCCTGCTGGGGACAGTCTCGCTCGACCTCAACCTGATCCCGCATGTGCTGCTGGGCGGCGGGACCGGTTCGGGCAAATCCGTCCTCCTCAAGCTGATGCTGATGCAATGCCTCAAGCAGCCGAACATCAACGTCACGATCGCAGACTTCAAGGGCGGCGTGGATTTTGGCGGCAGCTGGCGCGAACACCCAAACTGCAAGCTGATCCTCGACCGCGAGACTTTGATAGCCTATCTGGACAGTGTAGCTGAAAAACTGGAGCAGCGCAAAGAACTGCTCGGGAAGGCGGAGTGTACAAACATCTATGAGTACAACAGCCGTGAGGCGATCCCGATGGATCGCATCGTATTCGCAGTAGACGAGGTCGCGGAGATTCTGGACAAGACGGGACTCACAAAGGCAGAAAAGGAGCAGGTCGCCCGCATCGAGAACCGTTTGTCCACTATCGCCCGGCAGGGGCGTGCGTTCGGCATTCACCTGTTCCTTTCCACCCAGCGGCCGGACGCGAATATCCTGTCCGGACAGATCAGGAACAATATTGGTTACCGCATTTGTGGCCGTGCAGACAACGTGCTGTCCATGATCATCCTGGACAACACGGATGCCAGCGACAAGATCCCGCATGATGCGCAAGGCCGCTTTCTCATGGGTGATGGTACCGTCTTTCAGGCGTACTGGTTCGACGACACAAAGGAGGTTTTCTAAAATGGATAAGATCACATACAGCGCACCCGAGCTTGCGATCCTGCTCGGTATCAGCCGCAGCGCGGCTTACAACCTGATGCACCGCGCGGATTTCCCGTCCTTCCGCATCGGCAAGCGGCTGCTGGTAAAGCGGGATAAGCTGACCGAGTGGCTGGACGCTCAAGGCAGAACTACCCACGGCTATCAGCCGCCCTACATATTTCCAGGCAGCGGCTGCTGATCCAACAGACAAACAGATAAGCAGGCACATTGCAAGACAGGGCTGCTCGGACACGGGCAGCCCGCTTTATACAGAACAAGGAATATTTCTTTTTATGGACTTAAATACCATCTGTTTCTGTGATATACTGTACCTATCAACCGAAACAGCATGTGCCGGAAAGGAGACTACAGTTAGAATGGCACGAAAAAAGAAAAAACGCGAAGCTGGCAGCGGGACAATTTATAAACGTCCCGACGGACGGTGGATTGCACAATATACCTCTGGACGCGATCCTGAGACCGGTAAGCTGCTCCGCCATACGATCTACGGCAAGACACAGCAGGAGGTCGCGGAAAAGCTGCGTGCGGCAACCGCAAGCATCGACAACGGCACCTTTCAGGAGCCGAACAAGATCACGGTTGCAGAGTATGCGAAGGAATATATGCAGAGCCATGTTTCGACGCTTGCGCCGTTTACCCAGCGGACGTATGAAAAGAACTTGCGGATTCATATTCTTCCCGCACTGGGTAAAAAGAAGCTGACTGAGTTGACGCATCGGGAAGTGCAAAGGTTCGCCGCGTCGCTTGGCGTGAACGGCAAAGGCTTAGCACCCAAAACGGTGCATACCGTATTTGGGACGCTTCACGCCCTGCTGACCGCCGCCCAGCGTGACGAGATCATTATCCGCAATGTTGCAGACAAATGCACCCTGCCGCGCGTCACGCAGAGCCGGGCAAAGGCGATCACTTCCTCAGAGCTGTCCCGTTTCCTGAAAGCGATCGAGGACGACGAGTTTTACAACATCTTTTTCCTTGATATCTTTTCCGGCCTGCGGCAGTCTGAAATTCTCGGCCTGCGCTGGGATGATATCTTGTGGGAGAAAAACAGCATCGTCATTCGGCAGCAGTTGCAGCAGAAGCATGAACGCGGCGCATTCGATTACTATCTCACCCCGCCAAAAGAAAACAAGCAACGGTGCATTGTACTCGCCGTAAGCGCCATCCGCATCCTGCGGAAGCAGCACCGCAAGCAGCAGGAGCAAAGGCTGCTCGCCGGTGAGCTGTGGGACAATGCGTTCGATCTGGTGTTCACCAATGGCTTCGGCCGCCCGCTCAACCATCAGACGGTATATAAGCATCTGAAAAAGGCATTGCAGTCTTGCGGCATGGAAAACTATACCTTCCATTCGCTTCGTCATTCATTCGCGACAATCTCGATCGAAAACGGCGACGACATCAAAACCGTACAGACCAACCTGGGGCATTTCGCACCGGCGTTCACGCTCAAGACCTATGCCCATGTCAGTAACCAGATGCAGCAGAGCAGCGCCGCCAGAATGGAGGAGCTGATTGCCAGTTTGCCGGTGGCAAAATAGCCGCAAACCCGCACCACGTCTGGTTCTGCGGACACCGTTGCAGTCAAGATTGCAGTCAAAATTTTTCAATATGCCGAAAAAGTTCTGATTTTGTATCAAAACAAAGAAAAATCGCACTTTTCTTCATTAGAAAAGTGCGAAATTTTGGCGGAGACGGAGAGATTTGAACTCTCGCGCCGGTTTCCCGACCTACTCCCTTAGCAGGGGAGCCCCTTCACCAGCTTGGGTACGTCTCCATGTCAAGTGTGTAGTTGTGCCACCGGCAGTTGCCAAGAGCCGCCTTCCGAACCCATCACCCCAGCAGCTCCGTAAAAATTGGCGGAGCGGGTGGGATTCGAACCCACGCGCCCTTTCGGACAAACGGTTTTCAAGACCGCCTCGTTATGACCACTTCGATACCGCTCCGTATCTTTGCCCGATAAGCAAGAATTATTATACTCCACTCCGCACGGTTTGTCAATGCTTTTTCAGTTTATCTTCCCATTCTGCCTGCTTAAATCCGGGCAGGGCAAAGTCCTCGCCGATCAGCAGCGGGCGCTTGACCAGCATGCCGTCGGTCGCGAGCAGCGCGAACTGCTCGTCCTCCGTCATCTGCGGCAGCTTGTCCTTGAGGCCCAGCGCCTTGTATTGCAGGCCGCTCGTGTTGAAAAAGCGTTTGAGCGGCAGGCCGCTCATTTTATGCCATGTGCGCAGCTCCTGTTCGGTCGGGTTATCCTGCTTGATGTCACGCACCTCGGCCGCAACGCCCTGCTCCTCCAGCCACCTGGCCGCCTTTTGACAGGTTGTGCATTTGGGATAGCAAATAAACAGCATAATTTTACCGCTCCTTTTTATTCATTCTCCTGCACCGGCGCTGCATTGCTGCTGCAAAGAAGCGCCAGCTCGGCCACCAGCAATATGCAGCCCACTACGGACAGCCCGCCGCGCAGCAGCATCTTTGCCGACCAGTCCAGCGTGTGCACGCCCATCAGATAGCCGAGGGCGACGCCGCCCATATCGGATACCGCCATCGTGGTCGCAGTCGCGCAGAAAAACGCGAGCGCCGCCGGGCGCGGCTTACTGTACAGCAGGCGTGCCAGATGGTAAAACGCCAGCACCAGCATAACGTCCGCTACCAGCCCGAAGGCAAACGACGGCAGATTGGGGTCGATACAGGTCATGCGGTAGTTGACCAGCAGGTGCAGACAACTCCACAGCAGCGGCACAAGCGTCAGCATCGCAGACTGCTTTGTGATCGCGCTGCCCTGCGCCTTTGCCAGCGCGATCATGCTGAACCCGCATGCCACCGTCACCGCAGAGTATACGATTTCGAGTGCGCGCGCCCAGCCCGCTGCATCCTCCTCGACCGTCGTCATCGTCAGGTACAGATAAAACAGGCCGCCTGCAAACAGCAGCAGCCCTGCGATGACCGCCGCCATGCGGAAGCCCGGGCTTTGCGTGCCGAGCATCTGCTCAAACGGTACAGCTTTTTTTGCACGCAGCGGCGCGGCCAGCACCGCATAGGCCACTGCGCTTGCCACCAGCAGCGCAGTGAAATACCAGATCCAGGCATCCCCGGCCACAGGCAGGCCGTTTGCAATATCAAAGCCGTTGAGCAAATGCAGCGCACGAAGTACCACACCGGGCACGCACAGCGCCACTGCCAAAAACGGCAATGCTTTTGTCATTTTCATTTGGTTCCCTCCAAGGTAAGCATTCGGCATACAGATTTAGTATAGCACACCTGTCGCAAACCATCAAGCAGAGCCGCCAAAACTTCGCGCTTCCAAAGCGCAAAAGCAGGGGTGCCTTCCCTTCCCGGGAAAGCCGCCCCTGCCTGAATCCTGTGCCCTTGCCGCGCTCAATGCAGGCCGGCTTTGGGCATTTTCTGCGCTTCCTGCGCGGTGAATTCGGTATTCGCCGGGGTCTCCCGCTTCATGCCGAACTTGAGCAGGATCGGTGTGATCAGCGTCGTGACAATGACCACCAGCACGATCGCCGGGAACATGCTCTCATCGATCAGTCCCGCCTGTGCGCCCTTTTGCGCGACGATCAGCGCGACCTCGCCGCGCGATACCATGCCCAGCCCGATGGAGAACGCGTCATAGGTCTGGAAACCCATCAGGCGTGCGCCAAGGCCGCAGCCGATGATCTTGCTGAGGATCGCGACAACCGTCAGCACGACGGCAAACAGCACCAGCGTCCCCGTCAATCCCTCCAGATCGGTTTTTATGCCGATCGAGGCAAAGAACAGCGGCGAGAACAGCATATATCCCAGCACGTTTGTCTTGCTGGCAACGTAGTCGCGCGTATCCGACAGGCTGCACATAACGATACCCGCAAAGTACGCGCCTGTGATGTCTGCAATGCCGAAAAAGCGCTCGGCAATATAGCTCATCAGGAAGGCAAATGCCAGCGCGTAGATTGCAATGCGGCGATGCTTGTGCCACAGCTGGTCCATCTTGATGAACGCTTTGTTCATAATCAAACCGACCACCAGCACAAAGATAAAGAACGTCACAATGCGGCCGAATACCAGCAGCGGCTGGACGGTCGGGTCGGTAAAGCCGGTCAATACGGTCAACACGACGATGCCCAGGATATCGTCAATGACCGCAGCGCCCAAAATCGCTGTCCCCACCTTACTTTTCAGCTTGCCCATTTCACGCAGGGTTTCCACCGTGATCGAAACCGAGGTTGCAGTCAGCACGACACCGATAAACGCCGCCTTGAGCATGTTGAACGGGTCGGACGGGTTATTGGCAAACAGCAGGTAGCAGCCGATACCGCCGATCAGCGGTACGATGACGCCGATCACCGCGATGATAAAGGAAGCGAAGCCGGTTGATTTCAGTTCCTCCAGGTCGGTATCCAGACCGGCGTTGAACATCAGGATAATCACGCCGATCTCCGCTGTTTTGATCAGGAAGTCGGTCTCCCCGACCCAGCCAAGGCAGCTCGGGCCGACCAGTACGCCGGCCACCAGCGCTCCGACAACCTGCGGCATATGCACGCGTTCCGAGGTCAGGCCAAATACTTTGGTGGACAGCATGATAATTGCAATCGTCAAAAGAAACTCATAGGACATATCGGCACCACGATCCCTTGCAACGTAAGAATAACATATATAGCATTGTACATCTTTTTTATTATTTGTCCAGCCGACAAGCTAAAATACAAGCGTTTTATTGATATAAAACGGCGTTTTACACAAATTTTTCCTCATTTCTTTGTGCAATACTCTTGCGCTGCTGTCTGGTTTTCAGGAAATATGGAAAGCCGGCGGCGCCGTGCTCCACAGGAAGCACCCGCGCCGCCGGCCTTGCCGGTATCAATTTACTTTTCGACCTTGGGGGCGCGCTCACGGATCTCGCGCACCTTGTCAATGCCGGCTTCGAGGCACTGGCGCAGGCTGTCCAGATCCTCCGCGGACACGTTGCGCTCAAGGAACAACAGCTCTACCGCGTGCGACAGCAGTACCATCTCGTTTGCCGTATCCAGGAATTTCGGGAAATTATGCGATTTTTTTGCGTTCTCAAATTTCCTGATATCCTTCCGGATAAAGTCTACCACTTCCTGCGCGCCGTCAAAATCGCCGTGCGAAATCGGGTACGGCGCTACGCGCTGGAGGAAATACTTATCCCGCTTGGTTACATTAAACACATAGGTGACACACAGGTCATCGGAAAGCTCAAATTTGGCAATATAAAGGATACCGTTGCGGATCTCCTTAATCGAGGATGCGCCCATCTGGCGCAGAGCCACATTGATAATATCCCCGGAAAAACTGCTTGTTATCATATCATTTCCTTCTTTCTCGCCCTGTCATATATCAGTGGAAACGGATGAGCAGGTAGATGGTGGAAATCACAACCGACATGATCATCATCGGGAAGCCTACGCGCAGATAACGCGCGAAGGTGATCGGATGGCCGTGCTTTGCCGAGATACCCGAAAGCACGACGTTTGCCGAAGCGCCGATCAGCGTGCCGTTGCCGCCGAGGCATGCGCCCAGGGACAGCGCCCACCACAGCGCAGTGACATCCATGCCGTCCGCCTGCATGGCCAGGATCAGCGGGATCATGGTGGCAACAAACGGGATATTGTCCAGCACCGACGAGAACAGTGCCGAACCCCACAGGATCAGCAGCATCAGCAGCATCGCGTTGCCGTTGGTCAGGTTGACCAGCGCATTGCCCAGCTGGGTGATAATGCCGGTCTGCTGCATGCCGCCGACAACAACGAACAGGCCGGTAAAGAACAGGATGGTGGACCATTCCACGCCGAGCACGATTTCTTCCGTATCCTGCTTGCCTATCAACAACATTATTGTAGCACTACCCAGTGCAATAATGCAAGAGTCCACGCCGAGCGAGCTGTGGAACACAAACCCGAGCACGACCACAACGATCATCACAATGCTCTTGACCAGCAGCGCATGGTCCTTGATCGACTTGTTCTCATCGAGCTGCATGACAGCCGCCATTTTCTCCGGCGCAACCACCAGCTTCTTGCCGAACATGAAATAGAAGCACAGGCACAGCGCTGCCATGATGAATACAACCGCCACGCCCGTATTGGCCACGAAATCCATAAAGCTGAGGCCCGCCTGCGAACCGATCATGATGTTCGGGGGGTCGCCGATCAGGGTCGCCGTACCGCCGATATTCGAGGCCAGGATCTGCGCGAGCAGGAACGGCACCGGGTCGATGCCAAGGATACCGGTAATCGCAATCGCCATCGGGCCGACCAACAGGACGGTCGTCACGTTATCCAGGAACGCGGAAAGCGACGCCGTCAGCAGCGTGAACAGCAACATGATCTTCCACGGGTTCCCCTTGGCGATCTTGGCGGCCTTGATTGCAACATACTCAAACAGGCCGGAATTGCGCACCACAGCCACAAACAGCATCATGCCGATCAGTACGCCGATGGTGCTGAAGTCTATGTAGCTGACAGCGTCGTCCACTGTGAGCACCCGCAGCACAACCAGCAGCACACCGCCGGCAACCGCCGCGACTGTGCGGTGGATTTTCTCCGAGATGATCGCAGCCATTACCGCTACAAACACTACCACAGCAATGATTTGCATCGTGTCCATTTTTATTTACCCCTTTTCCGCACGCCGGTCTCGCCTTACACGGGGCGTGCGCCGCAATTTTTTTTACGACATATTATACCCCCCTTTTTCTTATTTTTGCAATGTTCAATTCCCCCTGATTTACCGGCTATTCCACGAGAACTTTTGGCATTTCGCACGAAAACAAGCCGCTTTCTTTACGCTTTTTTAACAACACCACATACAGCCGGGCAAAACAAAACCCGCCCCTCTCCGGGACGGGTTTCTGGTTTTCGCTTTTATGCAGCTAACGAATTAGCCCTGCGAAATTGCGCCTACCGGGCAGGAGCCTGCGCAGGTACCGCAATCGATGCAAGCATCCGCGTTGATCTCGTACTTGCCGTCGCCCTCAGCGATCGCGCCTACCGGGCACTCGCCCGCGCAGGAACCACAGCTGATGCATGCGCCACTGATAACATATGCCATTGGTATTGCACCTCCAAATGTATTTTACACACCTATTGTAACACAAGATAAGAAAAAAGCAACAAAAAGCATCAGTTAGCCTTCGGTAACTTTTATCAGTCCATACAAATACCATCAGATTTTGAAAAACTTAGAAAAAACTTGATTTCATGAGATATCAAGAGAAAATATAAGATTATTGTTTTCCCGTCCCAAATAATAGTCAGATTTGGTCAGAAAATTCTCTTGCAAAAGGACGGCTTTTTCTTTATAATAAAGACAAAGGTCAGGGAAAGTCAGTAAAAGGTCCCGGCCGAAGGAGTGAATCACCATGAAAATGTCAGATGTCATTGCCGATTTCATCGGCGAGATGCTGTCGGATAACGGCGGCGTTGCAGAGCTGCAGCGCAAGAGCCTGGCCGACCGGTTTTCGTGCGTGCCCAGCCAGATCAACTATGTGATTGAGACCCGTTTTACCCCCGAGCTTGGCTATCTGGTCGAGAGCCAGCGCGGCGGCGGCGGATATATCCGCATCGTCCGGCTGATGGACGACAAGCAGCGCACGCTGCTCGAGGCTGCGCGCGGCATCGGCGGGCGGCTGACGCAGAACGACGCGGCGCGGCTGACGCGCGCGCTGGTCTCCGCGGAGCTGCTCAGCCAGCGCGAGGGGCAGCTGCTCCTGTCCGCCTGCTCGGACGGCGCGCTGGCGGAGGTCGATAAATCCGGCCGCGACCGCCTTCGCGCTTCGATCTTCCGATGCGCGGTCATGGGCATCGCAACAACCTGAAATAATCTCCAGCAGAGACGTCCCCCGGTACGCCTGTTTCCATGCAAAGCGTGGCATAAAATGAAGGGCGGCGCAGCCGTCCGACAAAAAACCGGGAGCACAAGGTGAATTGACGCGAAGCGTCAAGAGAGGGTGGCCTGGGCCATGTATCACGGTTTTTTAGCAACCAGCTGAAAATGTTGAAAATGAATTTTCAGCATTTTCAGATGCAATAGGTACTCCCATCCGCAGGATGGCGGTACCGTTCCTCGATTGAAACAATTTGTTTCAATCGAATTCATTGAAAGGAGTTTTGACTTATGAAATGCGAGAAATGCGGCAAGAATGAAGCGACGATGTATTATAAGGAGACCATCAACGGCGTAACGCGCGAAATGCACCTGTGCCCGGAATGCGCGCAGAAGGAAAACCTCGGCGGCGCATTTGAAAACGCGTTCGAGTCCATGAACCACTTCTGGAGCGACCCGTTCCATTCCTTCCTCGGCGGCGGCTTCGGCAGCCTGTGGAACGATATGCTGGGTTCGCCGGCGGCCACCATGCTGGGCACCGAGCGCAAATGTCCGACCTGCGGCATGACCGAGAGCGAGCTGCGGCGCACCGGCCGCGTGGGCTGTCCGGACTGCTACAACACCTTCTCGGACATCTTAAACCCCTATGTGCAGAAGATCCACGGCGCGACGCGCCACATCGGCGCTGCCCCGGCCGCGCCCGAGCAGCCCAAGGCTGATCCGGTCGCAGAGCTCAAAGCACAGCTCAAGGCCGCAGTTGAAAACGAAGAATACGAGCAGGCCGCGCGCCTGCGTGACGAGATCCGCAGAATGGAGGGCGAGCAGAAATGAGCATGTTTGAGATCCACGGTGGCTTCACCGGACTTGCGGCTTCCAGCCGCGTGCGCCTCGCGCGCAACCTCAAGGGCTATCCCTTCCGCCTGACCGATGCACAGCATCAGGAGATCGCGGACAAGGTGTTCGCCACCCTGCAAAGCAACCCGACCATCGGGCCGGAATTTAAAAAGAAACAGATCATCCCCCGCTCGACCGAAGCCTCCCAGCTGGTTGAGGAGCATCTGATCTCCCCCGAACTCGCCCAGAACGGCGGCTGGCTGGTCGTCTCAAAGGACGGCGGCGTATCCATCATGGTGGGCGAAGAGGATCACCTGCGGTTGCAGGTCATCGGCACGGGCCTGTGCCCCAGGGAATGCCTTGAGACCGCAAACCGTATCGCTTCGCTGATTGAAGCCGCGCTGCCGTTTGCCTATGACGAGCGGCTGGGCTATCTGACCGCCTGCCCGACCAATGTCGGCACCGGCCTGCGCGCTTCCATCATGCTGCACCTGCCCATGCTGACCGCAACCAATTCCATGAGCCGCATGGTCGGCTACGCCGGCAGCCGCGGCTGCGCGGTGCGCGGCGCCTACGGCGAGGGCTCCAAGGCGGTCGGCGGATTCTACCAGATCTCCAACCAGGTCACGCTGGGCGCTTCCGCTGCCGAGCTGACCGACAAGCTGGTCGAGACCGCGACCACCATCATCGACGCGGAAAAGAAGGCGCGCGAGCAGGTGCGCAGCCAGAACGAAGCCGGCCTGCGCGACCGCATCTACCGCGCGGCGGGCACACTGCGTTCGGCCTACCTGATCGAGACGGCAGAGGCCATCCAGTGCATCTCGGACGTGCTGGTCGGCCTGCAAATGGGCATGCTGTCCGGCATCGACCCGCAGAAGCTGTACACGCTCGAGCAGCGCATCCGCCCGGCCATGCTGACCGGCGCGCCGCAGGAGCGCGACCAGAAGCGCGCCGCGATGCTGCGCGAAGCCGCGCAGAACATCCGGTTCGCGTAAACGCCATACCAATTCATTTTAGATTGCAAACTCTGAAAGGAGTGTTGACCTATGTTCTATCAAAACCGTTTTACCGAGCGCGCCCAGCAGGCGCTGGCAAAGGCACAGGAAGCTGCAGGCTCGTTCGGACACAGCTATATCGGCTCGGAACACCTGCTGCTCGGCCTGCTGCGTGAGGGCGGCGGCCCGGCAGCCAAGGCGCTCGCCGCTGCCGGCGTGACCGACGACGCGCTGGTCAAGCAGATCGAAGACCTGTCCGGCCGCGGCACGCCCGATTCCTCTGC
>PPYE01320268.1_pt1 | contig 26489 bp, 21 predicted proteins | sample 1559881 | NCBI WGS metagenome assembly PPYE01 (sample SAMN08240022, study PRJNA423297) | Human gut metagenome, whole genome shotgun sequencing project. | reverse complement strand
CTAAATAAGTTACCGGAATGTTAATATATTCTTATAAAAAATATAGAAAATATAAAAATGTAATTTATAATTTTATGATATTTGAATTTATGAAGTAATAATACTGGAAAGAAACTTTCATCGGATGGCAGCAGGCTCATTTCTGGTTAGGTAATATGGATATTAATTTATGTAGCTTGCTGTTGTTTTGCCCCTATTCTAATTTAGAAACAACAAAAAAGAGATGATTTCATATAAAAATCATCTCTTTTTGAAAATTAATTAATCTCTTTTACCAGATAGATAATTGTTGGTAAGTGATCGCTATATCCATTCAGAAAAGTGTTATCTGAAAATGTTCTTAACGGATATCCTTTTCTTTTGCCCTCTTTTTGCAATAAGAAATCACGATTGAAGATTTCTGCTTTCCAAAATTTTAGGGTAGAACGGTCTTTACCTAACAAGCTTTCCGAAATTATGATCTGATCGAATAAACTCCATTTATTTTGGTAAGATAAAGTTCCTATCCCTTTATCATAGAATCCCCACATGGTATTAAATAAACCACCAGGTTTTACCTCATTTTGCTTTTTCTTTGCATTAAGTACTATTCTTGTACTTTTGTCATCAGGATCGTCATTTAAGTCACCCATAATAATTATTTTAGCTTTAGGATTGTCATTATATATTGAGTCTGCAATATGTTTACTAATGGAAGCAGCAAACTCTCGTAATTCAGATGATTTATTGCCAAACCTTGATGGCCAGTGGCATACAATCACGTGAAACGGTTCACCAGCTAAATATCCACTTACTAACAATTGATCCCGGGTCTTGAACTCAGGATTATCCGGAAGTACATAAGGATATGATTTTGATGAAGTAAGAGTAAATAAATTGGGATTATACAGTAAAGCAACATCAATACCCCGTCTGTCAGGAGAATCATAATGCACAATATTATATCCTGTTGTAACTATTTCGTCAGCTTTTACTAAATCTTCTAATACTTTTCTATTTTCAACTTCTGCCACTCCAAGAATCGCAGGTCCCGCGGGAGTATGTTCACGAGATAATTTACTTATTACAGAAGCCAGATTCTTTAGTTTCTTTTTATATTTATCGGGAGTCCATGCATTAGCTCCTTTAGGCGTAAATTCTTTATCATTAATCGACTCATCCCGTTCCGTGTCAAATAAGTTTTCTAAGTTGTAAAAGGCTACCGAATATACTCCTAATTTCTTTTGAGCTACGGAGTTGTAGCTCAAAAGAAAGAATAATATTCCAATAACAAATATGTTTTTCTTCATCTGTAATATACAATTAAGTTATTGATGTCCACAGCTTTTACCTTAATTTACTGTAGGAGTAATATTGTCTGTTTTAGACGTTAACTTTATATTGTCCAATCTAAGGCCTAATGTATTTTTATCAGAATTTGTATAGAATTCAATTATTACATTTGGTTCAGCAGGAATGTTATCGAACTTGAATGTATAAAACTTCGAGTTATCTCCATTTGCATTAGACACAGGTGTACTTGGTATGGTCAATGGATTTCCATTGCAAGTGACAGTCATAACATTCAGATCAATCGCATCTGATGGATTATACAGATTAGCTGCTATTTCGAACGAAAATTCCAAATTAGAATATCCCACTGTATTAATATTACTTATAGTCAAATAAGCATCTTTCCCTGCCGGGAACCAGGCGTGGGCACCGTTATCTCCCGACATACTTCTGATGTCTGTGTTACCGGATCTATCTGAATAACTGATAGGAGGGGGAGCTTGAAAATCTTTAAACTCATTGATTTTAGGTCTGTTTCCTGAAGGGTAATATCCATCTCCAAAAGTTTCATTCATAATTAAGCCTTCTAAATCTCCCGGAAGTGGGTTGCCGAAATTGATAATATCTTCTCTTCCCCGGAGTATAAATTGCCATCCTCCATTGTATCGTCCTAATATACCTACAAGAGTTCCACTTCCTTCAGGAAGAGTATCTTTTGCAAAAACTGAAAAAGAACTTGTTCTGACACTTATTGTTGATCCATCTGCATTTTTTACAATCCGGTCGGTACTTCCATCTTCTTCTGCAAAGGTCGTTTTGCCTCCGTTCACAAAATATACATCATTTAATTGTACTAATGTATTTACCATATCATCAGTAAATTTACCTATTTCGGCTAATTGGGGAATCACTTTTTCTGCGGAAGGATGTCCATTGAAGTTAACATGAGTTTTGTATATTTCCCATGGGATACGGTTTGCATTGGTCGCGTCGTAGCCTATTTGTAATTCACCACCGTATTTTACCATATACAATTGATGAAGATTAAGAAATATTTCCTGTCCTACCCTGTGAGTTGCAGCTATACTATTTTGGTCAATACCCAGATTTATGGCTCCGGTCTCATCCTGTATATAAAGTTGTTTGTAAATATTGCCCGATGCGTCATTACCCGATACATATGCTTTTACAATAAACTCTGTTTCTATAAGTGTTGGAGTTGTTATTTCAGCATATCTTGCTTTCAAATCCTTAATTGTAATGTTTGCTGTCCCTGTATATACCGGTGGTTCGAGTAGGGGAGCATCGAAATCTCTGATACAGGAGCTTATTAAGATAAATGTGGTAATTACGTAAATTAAACTTTTTAAGCTTTTCATATTTTGATGTTTTTATATGCGGATTAATATTTTTCTTTTAAAATCTGTAACTGGCATTCAAGAAGCAATTGATCCCTTGCATATAGTAATATTTGGAACCAAATTTATTAGGATAACTGATATCCATACGTCCTGATTCATATCCTCCTGTTCTTACATTCTTACGATTAAGAATGTTGTTGACAGAAAGATTAAAATTAATTGATCTCCTTTTAGGCAGGTAGAATATTTTGCCAACAGATACATCTATCGTATATCCACTACCAAAACGTTCTTGATGAGTTAAAGCGTTGAAAGCTGCCATATCATCAGGATTTGACGGGTCTACTCCTGCGTGATCCGGTCCTAACTGATAATTGGATACAAGCCTTCTTAATGGAGCTATATCAATGTAATTTCTGGCAAACCCGTTTACGTTTAAGCCTAAAAACCAATAATCATAAAAATAGTTTATACCGAGAGTTCCGGCTATTTGTGGAGTTCCGCCTACATAATAATCTTTTAAATAGACGATCTCGTCTTCATTTTCCAACCTACCGTTTTCATAATTAATTGTTCCCATCGGATTGCTATTGTAATAATATTCAGCAATAGTTCCAGCCAGGTCAAAGCTCCAGTTGTTATCCAGCTTGTAATTTAATCCAAGTTCAAATCCACGGTTAATCTTATCAACTCCTGTAAGAACATGGTTTATGAATGTACGTTGAGCATCATGATAGTAGCTTACTCTATCCATTTGATCGTAGAATGCTGTTTGGAATACAGATACACGTCCATTAATAGATGGAAGTGAAAATATATAATTTAAATCAAAAGAAAATAGTTTAGAACTTTCCAGTTCCTTGGCTACATTATCTGTAATGCGGGGTGATACGTAAGCATAGTTGGGCAATGGAGACTCTGTAGCATAACTTACATTTGCTGTAATGAAATGTCTTCCGCTTATCTTGTATGTCACTCCGGTTTTAAACGCATAATCGATGAAATCATGTACTTTTCCCTTGCCGTAAGAAGTGAGTGGATGACGGCCATTACGCATATTTCCTTCCCTACGGAATTCTGTATAAGAAAGTTTGGTTCCATAGTAAAAGTCAATCTTTTGAGTTGTATATTGGTTTTGCACCCAAATATTAGCCGAATTTACATTGATATTAAAATCGTATCCGAATTTATCATCCTTATATACCTTCCGGTCAGGGCGATTTAAATCATTTTGGATTACAAAGTTTTCCCCGGGAAAGTCCCGTTCAGCAAATTTATCTATATCCAGTACGTATTGTGCACCTAACAAATCATTTACTGTTTTGAATTGTTTCGATAATGAGTTTCTTAATCCGATACCTGCTGTCAATTTCATTTTTGGACTAAGAGTTGCGTTTAAAGTAGAGTTGAAAGATGTTTCAAATAAGTCGCTTCTTCTTTCCTCTATCATATAAATCGCGTTCCCGTCTCCTGTTACGTTGGATAAATTGTTTATCCTGTATAATTCATCCCAGTCAAGTTGCGTGATTTTGGGATCTTTACTGTTCCATAGTTTAGTATAATATTCTTTTACTTGTGGTGATTCTTCAAAATAAGAAGGTAGATAACGGTAATAATCAGGTCTTGGATCAGGACCATTGTACCAGTTTAATGCTGTTCCTCCGTATCTGTTATAGTGGGAGCCAATTCCGGTAGTAAGAGTAGTATTTTCATTTATTTTCCATATATGAGAAAGTATTGCGGTTGGATCAAAAGCTGTCACAACTCTTGCATTTCTCTTTTTTCCATTCTGATAGCCCCAATTCGGGTTATAAAGATTATCACCTACCAAATCATATGCTTCCTGGTACGACGATCCCTGTTGACCTCTGTGTACAGGAGAGCCGAATGTTGTAAATGAAATACTGTGGCGGCCTTCTTTCCATTGTTTTTCAACAGCTACTGCATAAGAAAAATTTCTGTAAAAAGTACCGTCTATATTTCCCTCATCTGAATATCTGCCGCCGAGAGCAGCTGTTACAGCCCATCCGTCATCCATAAGTCCGGTGGAGTAACTTGCCATTCCTCTAAGGTAATAATTACGATTTGTATATGATGCGGTTAATTTGCCACCTTTGGCATAGCTTCCCGCACGCATATTAATATTTTCTGCTCCTCCGATGGAACCAAAAGTGAAAGTTCCCGGGTTGTTATAGTTTATAACATCTCCGTTGCGGGTTAAATCATTTAAAGCACCTATTGCTGAATAATTAAATACTCCTCTTACTTGATCATTAAAGCTTACTCCATTAATAAACTTTTGTTCGTAATGACTATCGTATCCTCTTATTTTAAATCTAAATGGTGATAATTGGTAACCCACGGAATTAAGATACACATCATTTGATAAAATAACCATAGAGCTAATATCCTGGGAAGTTCCTTCAATGTCGTCATCTAATAATGCTTCATCCAGAATCCCAACTAATGCCATATTTTCAGGTGCCTCATTAACAACTACCGGTATATCCTTTAATAGGGTAGTTGAATTCATCGCGATATCAACCGGAATTTCTTTGGACAATACGAAAGCAGCATTAACAACCAAAACATATTCACCTGACATTACACTTGAAAAAAAGAATTCACCATTTGAGTCTGTTATCTCTTTCTGATTTTGTCCCAGAATGGCAACAGAGATGCCGGCAACCGGTTCTTTGGTCTTTGAGTTTATAATGTTACCTCGTAGTTGGGTTCTTTGCTGACCGTAAACAGTAACAGCGAGAAGAAACATTATACAGAATATTAATCTATGCTTCATTTTTATAGATTTCAATATTTAATTTAGTTATATACTTAAGTTTAGATTAAGACAATATTTCTTGTAATCAATAAGATATTAATTCAATATTAGGAGAGAGTGCCTCAAAAGTCGCCTGTCATTGCGGATCAAGTCCGCAATCTGTTCTTCTATAACTTACAGAGGAGATCCCGGGTCAGGCCCGGGATGACAGCAATACTTTTGGGACACTTTCCTCTCTTTTGATCTTATTTTGTACCTTCTAATGTTATATTATCTAATCGTATCCCTTTATCATTTGTTGAGCCACTATAAAATTCAATTTTAGTAGTTCCATCGGGGATAGAAATACTTATATTTTCAAAAGTATTTGTAGTAGACAGTATTGTACTGGGAACAGTGACAGCAGTATCATTACATCTCACTATTATCACATTTGCATCTATACTTTGCCCCGAATTTAAATTAGCGGCAATATCATAACTTAAAGTGATATCTTTGTAACCTTCTTCAATACCTTCTATTAATAATCCACACTCTTTATTTAATGCATAAGCTGGTAACCAAACATGCATATTATAAGTTTCCAATAAGGTTTTAGTTGTTCTCACGTCAGCCCATTTGCCTTCATAAGGATCACTATAGGTTACACCTTTTGACACCATATCATATCCAGGAGTTGTATATGCTGCTATTTTAGAGCTTGAAGGTACAGCATCTGCTCTTCCGAAAGCCTCTTTGAAAAATTCTACACGTTCACCACCGGGCTTGTTTCCACCTTCTTGTGCTGTAACTGTAGTTATTCCTACAGCAATACCAGATACTGAGCCGGTTATATTTCCTTCTACTTTTACTTCTTTGCCAAGGAGGTCTTCATTATCAACAAGATTCAGACTTTTCTGGATATCTGTATCATCCACTAACTCAACAATAAAGCAATTAGTTAAATCTTTTTCATTAGTGTTCTCAGCTAATAAAATATTTGTCTTGATAGTGAAAGGAGGCTCAAAACTTCCGGAAACCCTTGTTTGAGTTGCTACTCCTACTACATATCCTTTTACCCATTTACCATTTTCACCTATTTTATTTTCTAATTGGTTAGCTGTGTAAGGATTTTCTTTTGTACCATCACCTGGGACAGGATCTGTTCCTCCTTCTAATTCAATTTTCCCTCCAGGAACATCTACCCAATTTGTAATATTAGAAGACGGATTCAATATAACAGCACCATCTGATTTTATTTCTACATCGTAAGTATATCTGTGTTTTGCTTTATACTCCTGGTTTGCCGGAATATCCCACGAATAAGTTTTATTATGAGAAGGTACTTCGAATGTTATTTTGGCTCCATTAAGTGCATTAGCAGGCAAAATTATAGCTTCACTTACAGCTCTGGAATTCTCAGCACGAGTTTCTGCGATAATTTCAGCTAATGAATTGTCATCATTACTCAAAGCTCCGTTAACTAAAGAGAATGAAGATTTTGTTTGCATACCAGTTATAGTAACTTTTAATCCACTTAAATTACTTCCACTCTGGTCGGCAATATTAAATGTAATATTAGCCAATTGGTGGCTAAACCCTAAAATAACATCATCTGTATCTTTATTTTTTTCCGTAACATCGTTTGAGTATATAAGATCTAATTCAGCAAGGCGACCGTTTTGATCACCATTCACATCTACTTGGTATTTAAAATCTGTAATTATTGTTTGGTAAGGGTAATAAGCAATGAAATCCACATTAGATCCATCTTCTGGAAAATAAATTGCATTCTCTTGAGTTGCAAAGCTAAATGTCCCATCTCCCGGAGTAGTATGTTTTTTGTTTTCAGCTAAAGTACTTGTAGCAGAAAGTTCCTGACCTGCAGTCTTCATATATACACCTATAGCATCTGCTGTATCCCAGGTTGTACCGGAAGCTCTCGTTTGTTTTTCAATTTCAGAATTGAATTTCACGGGTTTACCATCAAATCTCCCTTTTATTTCATTATTATCGTCCTGACATGAAAGGAGGATAGTTGACGAAAGAAGAGTCAAAAAGAAAGCATTTTTAATTTTCATAATTTAAAGAGTTAAAGTAAATAATTAATTATAGGGCTAATTACTTTTATTGCCATCTGCTTGGTTCTATTTTTTCTTTTTCATTATTAAGATTTGGGAAAAACATAAATCCGGTTTCTTCTTCTAAATCTTTAACTGTAAGCCTGTAAGAATCAAAATTGGATGACTGAGGTTGTTCATTATTCATCTTATAAGCGATTGTATAATAATTTGCACCAACTTTTTGTGCTAAAGCTTTAAAATAGTATTTAGGTTTAGCTACATCTTTTCCCGCATTGTCTTTTACATATTCAATAGTAGTGTCGTATTTTGAAGTGATCATTGCACCTGTCACTACATACATGGTGTCACAGCTTTTAGTCCATGTTCTTATTTTGTTTTCAAGATTAGCCCATATTCCTTGGTTTAATCTGGAATGCTGGGCAGTCATGTTAGAGTAGTAAAAAGTAGTTACGTTTTCTGCTCTATTATAAGTACGGTCTCCACTCGGTATCTGATGTCCCCTATCAATATTATTTATGCCAAACCCATTTTCCAGAAAAGGTTGATATTCATAACTTATTCGAGGATCATACTGCCATTCATCATTCCGACCTGAATCCCCGAGATAAAATGAGTGTAATGGGTAAGCTACCCAATAGGCTATTCTGTTCTTGGTATCATAAAGCATAGAGTAATTTCTCGCATTTCTCGAAGTAAGATTATGAGAAATGAACACCGTATTATCTATTGATTTTTTTACAGGGGTTTCAAACCAACCATAATTAGGTTGTATGGAGCCACCATTACCTTTCAATACTATATCGTATGTATAACTATTTCCTTGCTCAAATTTAATTGAAGAAGGGAACTGGTAGGTGAATTTTTCTCCAGAAGGTAGTTTGAATGTTACAGACGGTAAGTTCCCATTTATAATAGGTATAATTATAGCTTCACTTGTCGCCGTTATTCCTGTTATAATTGTTTTACATTCAATGTTTGTAATAGAGTTATCATCTATCATTATCTTTCCTGTTGCTAATTCAAAATCTGCTTTTGTTGGTATTTGGTAAATAGTAACACTTAAACCATCCAAGCTTTTGATTTTATCATTTGTAGTGATATTGAATTTCAGTTTGGTAAGTTGATGGGAAAATGATAAATCTACTTTAAAGCTTTCCTTACTTTGATTAATTGCATTATTGGAATAAAGGAGATCAATCGCTTCTTGAGAATTTTGATTTGTGATGTCTATTTTGTATATATAATTATTTAAATTCTCTTGAAAAGGATAATATGAAACAAAGTCTACCGCTTCTCCATTCTCCGGGAAGTAAATATTTTGCGAAGTGTTGGCTGGATCAAAATATTGATTTCCATTTGGAGTCAAATATTTAATATTGTTTGCATTATTAAGTACATTTTCTAAAGATAATTCACTTCCTGCGCTTTTCATAAAGACACCGATAGCATCATTTTTAGACCATGAACTACCAATAACCCTTGTTTGCGGATTTATTTGTTCTCCGGCTACCATAGAAGAAAAGCTTATAGGTTGATCCGCAAAACTATCATTATCTTCTTTATTACAAGACGCGAAAAAGAAAATCGTTAATCCAAAGATCGCGATAAGAAACAGACTTGATTTCATAAAACATATTAGGTTTTTATATATCTCTTAACACAAAATTAGGCTTTTAATTATGGAGTAGTGTTAATGAAATCTTATAAAGTGTTAAGAGTTTGACTGTTTTTTTATAATGTGAATTTCTGCTTAGTTATTAATATGCACATAAAATACAATAGAAAATCTGGCAAATGTTTAATAGTCAAATAATTTAATATAATTAAAGAGGCATAAGTTTATTAAATATTAATAACGAATTTTTTACAGCTTGCAACATAAATAAAAATTTGAAAAATGTTTTTTATATTAATATCTTAATATTTTGTCGAAGAAGATACTATTAAAATAGATATTTGCGGGATTTCAACGGGAGAATTTATCTTCTTAGTTGTATTAATTACAGGACTAACTTTAAGTAAACTAAAGATTACTCCTTAATTAATTTATTAATTAACCGAAAAATGGCCGCTCATTTACTGAGCAATATTTAAGAAGGTAGCTCCCCTAAAGCTACCTTTTTTAATATTTTACAATTAGACTTATTAATTGAGTATAATAATATAATTTCTTATCTGCAAATATCTTATTTCCTGGCTTTCTGACTTTTTAGATATAATATTGAGTCGTTATAGTAGGTTTGCTCTTGGAGCTATTTTAGTAAACGAAAGTATTCTTTTTTGTTATTTAGCCTTGAAGTATGATATAAACTATAAGAACTAATAATTTTAATAGAATATTAAAAAAAGAAAAGTGCTGATTTTTTATTTATTTGAAGGTGGAGCATATCGGACTCGAACCGATCACCTTTAGACTGCCAGTCTAACGCTCTAGCCAGATGAGCTAATGCCCCGCTAAGATTCGGTTGCAAATATAGATATAATTTCGGAATATGAATTATCTTTGTAATAAAAATAAAGAATTATGCTTATTTATAATATAACTTATCACTTAGAAAGTGATGTGGAGAAGAATCTTGTTATTTGGTTGAATGAAGTTTATATACCTGAAATCCAAAAAAATAATCCATTTAATAATATACGTCTTTGCCGAATCCTAAGTCATCATGAAGAAGGGCATGCAGCTTATTCTTTGCAGTGGGAGATGGAAGATAGTGCATCACTTCATCATTGGCATAATCAATCCGGAATGAAATTGAATGAACAGCTTCAGGCTATATTTAAAGATAAAGTATTTGGGATTCCTACCTTAATGGAGGTAGTCAAATGAATGTTCCCGTTCGTGAGAAAATTATATTAGGTATAGATCCCGGAACCACAATTATGGGATATGGTGTAATTAAGGTAGTTGGTAATAAACCGGAGTTAGTTGCACTAGGAGTTATCGACTTACGTAAATATGGTAATCATTATCTGAAATTAAGAAAGATTTTTGAGAGGGTAATTGGTGTAATTGAGGCTTATCTGCCAGATGAACTTGCTATTGAGGCCCCATTTTTCGGAAAGAATGTTCAATCTATGTTAAAGCTGGGACGAGCCCAGGGAGTAGCAATGGCAGCTGCTTTAAGTCGGGATATTCCTATAACTGAGTATGCCCCATTAAAAATAAAGATGGCAATAACAGGAAATGGACAAGCTTCAAAAGAACAAGTCGCTGATATGTTACAAAGAATGCTTCGGATTCCAAAAGAAAATATGTTACCACAACTGGATGCTACAGATGGATTGGCAGCGGCTTATTGTCATTTTCTTCAGGCCGGTAATCCAGAAATAGAAAAGAAATATACGAGTTGGAAAGATTATATAAATAAAAACCAAGGGAAAACTAATCGTGGAAAACAATAAATCTCATGAAAAATATTATATCACTTGTAGATGGTGTTTCCCGTAACCCACTTGTTCGTCTTAAAGAACTTATTAATTTTGTTTTGGCGGACGATGAACATTTGGCTATAGTAGGTCCTAATGGTAGTGGAAAAAGTATATTAATTGATACCCTATTAGGAAAATATCCACTGGTGAGAGGGAAATTACAGTATGACTTTTCACCATCAGTTTCAAATACAGTATATGATAATGTTAAATACATAACTTTTCGTGATTCTTATGGAGTAGCAGATGCTGGTTATTATTATCAGCAGAGATGGAATTCACAAGATCAGGAAAGTGTCCCTGAGACTTATGAATTATTAGGTGAGATCAAAGATGAAAAACTTAGCGATGAGTTATTTGATCTTTTTCAAATAAAATCCTTGCTCGAAAAGAAGATCGTATTATTGTCCAGTGGAGAGCTTCGTAAATTTCAATTGATAAAAGCTTTATTGAGTAATCCAAGAGTTTTGATAATCGACAATCCTTTTATTGGTTTAGATATAGCTGCACGCAAAATTTTATATGATATCCTTAAACAGCTATCAGTAAGGGGAAATTTACAAATAATACTTGTATTATCCATATTAGATGATATTCCTGATTTCATAATCCATGTTATTCCGGTAGAAAATCTTACTTGTGGGAAAAAGATAACACGAGATTGTTATTTCAATTCTTTTAAATTCAAAAAGAAAAATATAGTTATTGATGAAAAGGTTAGAAAGATTTTGGAATTACCTTCTCCTATTCCGGCTTATAACACGGATAATTTAGTAAGCTTGAATAAAATAACTATCCGTTATGGTGATCGTATTATTCTAAAAGATCTAAGTTGGAATATAAATAGAGGAGAGAAATGGGCATTAAGTGGAGAAAACGGATCAGGAAAATCCACCTTATTGAGTTTAATATGTGCTGATAATCCACAGTCTTATGCCTGCGATATTAGCTTATTTGGACGTAAGCGAGGAACGGGGGAAAGCATTTGGGATATTAAGAAGCGTATAGGGTATGTATCTCCGGAGATGCATCGTGCATATTTGAAAAATATTCCTACTCTAGAAATTGTAGCAAGTGGTTTGCATGATTCTATCGGATTATATAAACGTCCTCAACCAGATCAATTGGACATTTGCAAATGGTGGATGGATATTTTTGGGATATTAGATTTAAAGGATAAATCATTTCTTCAATTATCTTCAGGAGAACAGAGGTTAGCATTATTAGCCAGGGCTTTTGTGAAAGACCCTGAACTACTTATTCTGGATGAACCGTTACATGGGTTGGATACAGATAATCGTAAAATGGTAAAGCGATTAATAGATGCCTTTGGGAAGAGGGAAGATAAGACGATTATTATGGTTACGCATTATGAGGAGGAATTGCCTGGGGTGATGGATAAGAGGTTGGTTTTGCGTAAAAACGAATGACTGCCATGCTGATACTCTGTTAATCTAATAGATATGGAAGTCAACGTAATTAAAAACCTATTGTGGTAATTGGTTATTTATACACAAAAGTTGTTCGACACTTGCTAATTTTTATTTTTCTCGTCCCTAATTTAAATAACTAAGAAATAGAAGGATCTTCCTTCCCTATTATCTTATATGCTATTTTCCTGACCCAATAGTATAACCATACTTCTCCACAAAATAAAGAAAAGTTTTTAAACGGCACATATCCAAATTTATATTTAATCTTTACTTTTAGAAGCTTTACATCTATTTGTTGAACATGGTTTTGAAATCTCTTTAGTACATTTTCTCTTTCTTCAATTGTGAATTGATTTTTATGTTGGAGAAAATAAACATAAAGTCCAACAATGTTTGTCCAACGTAGATTCTCATGTATTGAAACAATATCTTGATCAAGACCTTCTTTTTCTAGAGTTTGTTTTAAGCTTAACCCTGCATCCATATAATCAAAACGATTAATATTGTGTAGATGAGTATGAGAATTATTATGTTGACGATAATAATAAATACCTTCGGAAAAATGCACTTCTTTTGAATGAAGAAAATGTAACTTTGTTGTATTATCATCACTATACATACGACTATAGTCATCATAAGGATAAGCCTTATGAATGTGATTACGGATCACATATATACCATGTATAGACCAATTCAGAGAAAGTAGAAACGCTTCTTTTCCTGTATAAGGCTTTTTTTTAGCGCGATAGTTATAGGAAGAATATATATTCGTTGACTCATAGTAATATTTTACATCCAATAAGATGGTGTCTGCCTGTGGAAACTTTTTTGAGACTTCATAAGCCTTTTCTAATGCGTCGGGTGCCAGCCAGTCATCACTATCTGTCATCGTAATGAATTCGCCCGTTGCAATCTCTAGTCCCCGGTTTCGTGCTTTTGCCTGACCCTGATTCTCTTTTTGCGTTAATATAGTGATTCGTTTATCTTTAATGGAATATTCTTTTAAAATATTGGAAGTACTATCTGTAGAAGCATCGTCTATACAAATAATTTGTATATCTTGTAATGTCTGATTAATGAGTGAATCCAAACATTGTCTCAAATATTTTTCTGTATTATACGCTGCAACAAGTATAGATACTTTATAGCCCATTTTTGCTTTTTAATATTGTTCTTATTTTTTCTAATATATCCGTCTTTTTACGTAGAAAATGAAGTGTTATTAAAAGGGAGCTTATTATGCAACCGATTCCAACCATCCAATATGTCAAATTTTTATTGATGGAAGTAGCAATAAAAGCAAATATAATCCATATGATTTGTATGATAAAGATTTGAAATACATCTTTTGATAATCTGAATTTGTATTTCACCCGGGCAAAGCTGTAAACAATGATAAGATCAAAGGCTCCCGCTAATGTAATTGCTATACCCGTTCCTGATAACTCGTATTTATTGAAACCTAAAATGATAAAAGCAACTATAGATATGTCATATAATAATTCTAAGATGAAATAGGCAAGTGAATCTCCTTTTGCTAATGTAATATAAGCAATAGGTAAAGTAATTGCTTTAATTACCATTCCGAATGTGGCATATTCAGCCATACCTATTACCGGTAAGAATTGGGAAGAATAAAATATGGGGAGGATAATAGGAAGAAATATAAGAAATATCACCATTAAAGGTGATATGAGTAATATGGCAATTTCTATTTGCTGATTTACTATCTGGTTCATCTGTCGAATATCTCTGTGTGCCGCTGATAAACGTGGAAAGTAATCAGTTTCCATAGCTGCAAATATCATTCCGGCATAAGTTACAGTAAGTGCATATCCGGCATTGTATAATCCGACCATATCTATAGAGCTTGTTTGCAAAATAAAAGCTCTGATAATATACTCTACTCCTGACCCTAATATACCGGCCATAATGAATGCAATCCCTAATTTGATCATAGGAGACCCATTTCTTAAATTACTTTTATAGTTCTGATGTAAGCGAAATGGGAAAATACGGAAAGAATAATTTAGAATGATTAATGTAGTTGTGAGAGTTGTTAGTAATAAAGAAGGTATTATTCCTTTCATTCCCCAAATATAGTAAAGGGGAATGGAAATAATTAAAGTAGATATAGCTCCTAAAACAGAGCTTATTGCTACTTTGCGCAATTGCCTTATACCTTTTAATATTGCTAATTCTCCTCCTGAAATAGCCATCATCCCAACTATAGGGGAGAGCAGTATAAAGGAGAATGTATGGTTATAATTTTTAAATGTAAAGAAACTAAGTGTAGATGCAAGAATGATACAGATAGATATACCTAGCAAGGCTGTTAGTAGACTCCAGCTTCTTACAATATCTATCTGGTTTATTAATTTATCCGAATCATTGTCAGAAAAAGTCTCCGATATATTTTTTACGGAGCTAAAAGAAATTCCCAGGTTAGTAGAATCATTTAATAACTTAATTACAGAATTATATACTGAAATTAACCCTAAACCCGATGGACCTAATATTACAGCAACAAGCTTATTACGTAATATGGAAGTTAGCAAAGTGATAACCTGCACTCCACCAAATAATCCGGTGTATTTTATCGCACGGTTATAATTCGATTTATCCTTTTGCTTTTCTTTAAATCCCATTTTACATTGAAGCTTAATTGAGTTGGTAAAGATACTGCTTTATTTAAAAAAGTATCTATCTTTGTATTTATCTGGTTAATAATAAATATAATCTGATGTTGGCATAATGATGAATCTGGATATATGGAAAAGCCGTTTTTTCTTTTTTATAAGAATGAATCTGCTTAAAACTATATGGCTGAACTTTTATTTACTTCCTTTTAATCAGGCAAAATATCTTCCGATTGTTGTATATGGCAGATTGAAAATTACACATTTATCGGGAAGAATTATTTTTCCGAATAATGTAAAAAGAAATATGTTCCGCATTGGTTCTATCCATGAAATGAAAAGAATAGGGATTAACAGATCACAGCTTTCTTTAGAGGGTGATATAATTATAAAAGGACAAGCTTTCATTGGAATAGGAAGTTGTATATGTGTAAACAAAGATGCTGTTCTAGAGCTTGGAGATAAGTGTTATATAGGAGGAAGCAGTAGCATTTTTTGTACAAAAAGTATATGTATAAATGAGAAAGCTTTAATCGGGTCTGAATGTTATATTGCAGATACTACTTTTCACCCTATTGAAGAGAATGGAAATGTATTGCACTCATTAAATACTCCTATACGAATCGGGAAGCAAAATTATTTAGGTACCAGGGTTATTATACAAAAGGGAACCATAACACCTGATTTTTGTATTGTTTGTTCCGGTTCTGTATGTACGAAAGATTATAGCTTGAACGGAGAAAAAATTATGATTGGTGGAGTTCCGGCAAAAATGATAAAGAAAGATGTTAATGTTGTTTTTGATCTCTATGATTGATGGAACCAGTGTTAAGTATAATAATTCCTGTATATAACGTAGAAAAATACTTCGATGCTTGTATTCAAAGTGTTATAAATCAACCTTATGAAAGTATCGAAGTGATATTGGTAGATGACGGATCACCTGACAGATCAGGAGAGATGTGTGATGAATATGCGCAGAAAGATAATCGTATACAAGTAATACATAAAAAAAATGGTGGTTTGAGTTCAGCTCGTAATGCCGGCATAGATATAGCTAAAGGTAGATATATAACATTTGTTGATTCTGACGACACCATTGCAGAAGATACTTATTCTATTAATGTACCAATATTATTAGAAGATGACTCGATTGATATGCTGGAATTTCCTGTATACATACATTATCAATCATCATCACAGCATATGCGTAGATTTGATAATGTGCATATATATAGCACAAGAGAAATTTTTATCCACTGGATAAAAAACAGAGGTTATCTACATGCATACTCCTGGAATAAAATATATAAAAAGGAGCTTTTTAATAATATCCGTTTCCCGGAAAATGTAACATTTGAGGATACCCACACTACACCTTTAATTTTAGATCAGATACAGCACATCTATTACTCAGCATCCGGATTTTATTATTATTATTCAAGGGGTTCATCCATAACCAGAAGCGCTACTTATAATAACTTTTGTGATCTTTTACAGGCTGATTTACAGATATTAAAGCTAACAAACAAATACCCGGAGTTGGAAAAAGAGAAAAAAATAATATATCTGCATACAGTAAATGTTTTGATTGACGTTTATAAGTCAGGTAAAAGAGAGAATAAGCCGTTTACAATCTTATTAAAGGAAGTGGAGATGTATCATTTGTCGTTCGTAGAATTGTTAAAACTGAAGATTCCTCTCTATATGAAATTAAAAAACATACCTTTAAGTCTGTTTGGAATAAAATTTCATATATCACTATTTTCCATTATTCCTTAGTTAAACTTATATGAGAGTACTTTTTATAGGATTTAAATATAATAATTTCTGTGGAGGCCAGGTATGTTCTTCAAGGAATCTGAGGATATTAAAAAGAGTATGTGGGGAGGAAAATGTCTATGAATTCAAGATATCAAGAAATATCCGGTTTAAGAAGAAAAATAAGTTGTTCTGGTATATAAAAGGCTTTTGGAACGACATCAGGATGTGTTCGATAGGTGGGTATGATAACGATCAGCGAAAACAACTATTCCATTTAGTAGAAAGCAATAAGATAGACACTGTTTTCATTGATAATTCTTCTATAGGGAACATAGCAAAAGAGATAAAAAAATCGTTTCCCCATATAAAGATTATCTCTTTTTTTCATAATTCGGAATATCTGTATTACAAAAGAGAGTTTGAGGTAAATGGAAATTATCTATTTAAATATAGAAATTGCATCACAAAACAAAACGAAAAAAATGCCTGTAAATATTCTGATAAGCTCATTGTATTGAATGAACGGGATTTATCTATAATAAACTCTTTGTATGGTAAAAAAGCTGATTTTATTATTCCTATTACTTTAAAAGATATTTATAAAGCATCCAATGTAATTGCTAAAAAAGACATAGTAAAAACGGGGCTTTTTATTGGTAGCTATTTCTCTTTGAATGTTGAAGGTATCTCTTTTTTTATAAAAGAAGTATTACCTCATGTAGAAATGAAATTGATTATAGTAGGAACAGGTATGAGTAAACTAAAAGAGGATATTGCAGAAGATTCAAAGCTTGAAATAATTGATTTTGTGGAAGATTTATTTCCATATTATGAAAAAGCTGATTTTATGGTAATGCCTATCTTATCAGGTAGTGGCATGAAAGTTAAAACAGCCGAAGCTTTGATGTACGGAAAATATATTATTGGGACTTCAGAAGCATTTTCCGGATATATTATTAATGAAGATATAGCATGTCGTTGTGATAGTGCTGCTGATTTTATTAATGCTATAAATAATTATGATTTAAATAGTCAGCTTTATAATGAAGCCTCCAGAAATCTTTTCTTGAAATATTATACAGATGAATCTTCTTTCTTGAAGTTTGAAGAAGCTATTAAATCAATAGAGGAATAAATCACTATTATGAGAATACTTTTATTAGGAGAATACAGCAATGTTCATTGGACTTTAGCAGAAGGACTAAGGAGGCTGGGAAATGAAGTATGTGTAATTTCTAATGGTGATTTCTGGAAAAATTATAAGAGAGATATATCATTAGTTAGAATTCCTGGTAAGATAGGTGGAATGATTTATTTATTTAAGTTGTTAATTGTTCTTCCTCGTTTAAAGGGATATGATATCGTACAAATCATCAATCCGTGTTTTCTGGAACTAAAGGTAGAGAAGAATTTAAAAGTTTACCGTTACCTAAAAAAATATAATAAAAAGATTTTTTTGGCGGGTTATGGTAATGACCATTATTGGGTAAATGCTTGTGCCAATACAGATATATTTCGTTATTCGGATTTCAAAATATTTGGAAAAAAACGTTCTAACCACTATACGAAAAGAGAAATTAAAGACTGGATAAATAGTCCAAAAGAAAAAGCTAATAAAGAAATGGCTGAAACTTGTAATGGTATTGTAACGGGACTTTATGAATATTACTTATCTTATTTACCTCATTTTCCCGATAAGACGACATTCATTCCTTATCCGGTAAATAATGAAGAAACAGTAGTGAAAAAACAAAATTTACAGGGTAATAAGATTAATTTCTTTATTGGCATACAGAAATCCAGGAATGAAGTAAAAGGTACAGATATTATGTATAGTGCTTTAAAAAAAATATATGAAAAATATCCTGATGATTGTAATATAATAAAAGCAGAATCAATACCTTATCACCAATATCAGAAGATGATGAATAATTCTGATGTATTATTGGATCAGCTTTATTCTTATACACCTGCGATGAATGGTTTATTAGCAATGAGTAAAGGAGTTATTGTTGTAGGTGGGGGAGAACCTGAAAATTATGAAATATTGAATGAGAAAGATTTGCAACCTATTGTTAATACATTACCTGACGAAGAAAATGTCTTTAAGAAACTTGAAGAGTTAGTCTTAAATAAGGAAAGAATCCCTGTATTATCTGCACAAAGTATCGAATATATAAGAAAGCATCATAATTATAAAAAAGTGGCTCAACAATACTTAGATTTTTGGAAAGCTCACTGATAAGTGTTTAATGTATCTATAATGGTATCTATTTCTTTATCAGTCATAGTTGGATATATAGGAAGGCTTAATTCTTGTGCATGTATTTTCTCTGAGATAGGGAATTTTCTATTATTCCATTCTTTGTAAGCTTTTTGTTTGTGAGCTGGAAGAGGATAATGAATTAAAGTTTGAATGTTTCTTTGATTCATAAAGCTTTGCAACTTACCTCTATCTTTACATAATATGGGAAATATATGGAATACATGAGCATCCCAATCTACTATATAAGGCAATATGATAGATGAATTTTTGATATTAGTTATATATTTATGTGCAATATATCTTCTTTGCATATTGTCTTTATCCAATCGCTTAAGCTTTAATCTTAATATTGCTGCTTGAATTTCATCCATCCGGCTATTTATCCCTTTATAGCTAAATATATATTTTTTAGCGGAACCGTAATTTGCTAATGTTCTGACTATGTGTGCTATGGAATCATCATTAGTAATTATTGCACCTGCATCTCCTAATGCACCAAGGTTTTTTCCTGGATAAAAGCTAAATGCTCCGGCACTACTTAAATTACCGGCTCGTTTTCCTTTGTATATTGCCCCGTGCGATTGCGCGCAATCTTCAAACACTTTTAAATTATATTTTGATGCAATTCGATTAATTTCTTTCATATTAGCAACTTGGCCATACAAATGAACAGGCATGATTGCTTTTGTTCGCTTACTGATAAGAAGTTCTATCTTTTTTTCATCGATAAGGTACGTTTTCTCATTGGGCTCACAAAGTATTGGGGTGAGTCCACATCGACTGACAGCCAAAATAGAAGCTATATAAGTATTTGAAGGAACTATTATTTCATCTCCAATTTTGATTTCTTCCATTTCTAACCAAGCTTGCAGGATAAGAGTAAGAGCATCAAGTCCATTTGCAACTGATATACAATGTTTGGTCTCACAATAGGTCGCAAATTCTTCTTCAAATTTTCTAACTTCATTTCCGAGTAAATACCAACCGGAATTAACAACCCGAATTACTTCTTGTGATAATTCGGGTTCAAAGGATTCGGTAATACTTTGAAGATCTAAAAATTTAATCATAACTTATCTATTAAGTAAGTGTCATACATAATACCTCTTCCTCCAAATCCTTCTTTTTGAAATATTAATCCTTCATTCAATATCAATCCACCTTGTTCTACAGAAGTACCAAAATCAAAATAATCAGATTTTGTATAGTAATGATTTATTAAATAATCAAACAAGTAATCTAATGCACCGGATCGTTTTCCATATTCGCTTGCTGCAATATATTGTATATGCACACATTGTATTGTTTCAAATACAATACATCCAGCTATAACTTTATCCTCTTTTTTAACTTCAAATAGTTGAATGTTTTTAGGAAACCTCTTTTTTAACAAAATAATTTCTTCAATAGAATGTACCGGATGGGCTTGGTGTCTATCGATTAAGGTGTCTGTAAGAATTTCCCAAAATGGAGAGAAGTTGGTCGTTTCTACAATTGTTAGTTTTTCTTTTCGAGCTTTTACTATTCCTTCTTTACGCGATTGCCTAAAAGGCAAAGAGCAAGAAAGTTTTATTGTCGAAGATATTTTTCTTTCAATAATCCGGGCATTATTACGGAATAAAGCATACAAGTCTTCATCTGATGGATATTTATGATATATGGAAGGAACACATTTGTAAATGAACTGATGAATATTATAGATTGATTTAAGTTCATTAAGAAGTTCTTCTAAAAAAAATAATACTTTTGTAGCAGATATTTCAAAAGAAAGAATAAAGCCACCATAAGTTAGTCCTTGGTGAGAGTAAAAGATTCTTTTTTCAATGTCGATGTTACCTGGTATAATCGCTAATATTTTGTTTTTATCAATAAATAAAAAAGAACAGTCTTCAAACCTGTCGGCATGATACTCCATAAAATCACGCTTGAGTAAAAAAGTTCCGTTTTTAGAAGAATCCACAAAATTATCCCAATCCTGTTTGTATTCTTTGTTATATCTGATTATTTGCATGTTCTGAAAGATAAAAAGTCACTATATTCCCTTATGTAATCTGATTCATCAAACTTGTCGGAGGTTAATACCATGCAAACAGAACCGGAAGAGAAATTCATAAGTTGACACCATATTCCAGGAAAAACCAGTAATCCGTAGTTCGGACGATCTAAATGAACTATCTTTTTGTTTTTCCCATCATCCAGTAACACATCAAAGCTGCTGCTGGCTGCTACAATATATTGGTAATTTTCTTTGTGAGCATGTGCTCCCCGTGTAACACCTGACGGGATATCATAAATATAAAATATGCGTTTAGCATTAAAAGGTATTTCTACATTATTGTTTAATGCTGTTAGGTTACCTGCCCTGTTATTTTCTTTGGGCAATTCGTAAACATTGCAGTTATAAATAGTTGGAGAATTATCAATAATTAGGGGAGTAGTAAGCAAAGATGGATTATAAGTATAAACCTTTTCTGATTTCAATAAATTTACCTCCCTCAAAAACTCCTCATATCCCCAAATATAATCCTCCGCATCATACTGTGTAGAAGACAGCACCATACAAAGTGAATTCGTCGAAAAATTCTCCAATGTCCTCCATGTCATTTTGGGAACATATACTCCCATATAAGACCGGTTAAGGGAATAACGCCTGGTTTCTTTCCCATCATCCAATACCAAATCAAAACTACCGGAGAGTGCAACGATAAATTCTTCCTGCTCTCTGAATGCATGGCTTCCCCGTATCTCTCCTCCGGGTACATCATATATCCAGTAGCTTCTTGCTATTTTAAAAGGAATATGCTTTTCTTCTTCTATAAACGAAAGGTTCCCTCTTTCATCTATTATTTTAGGAAGTTGTATAAGTCGATCTTTTTGCCGCATAGATGTGTTTTGACTATTCTTCATCTCTTTATACTGTTTCCACAAAGATAGATATAATTTCTTAGGTTTTTATTTTATGCGTGATTATGGTGGTGAGAATCTTGTAATTTGGAAGATGATTCTATTTTAATTTTATACTAATCCCAACCCCAACCCCAACCAATACATACACAAAAACATCTCCTATCTTACTATAAATCGAAGGTTTCGCCTCTATACAAAGATTACTTGTAAAATCATACCCCGAAGCATTAAATACATACTCTTTCGAAGCAATCTCAACACCTTTATAATTATAGCTGGCAGAATAACCATAATTTACCTGCCGTATCAACGGAATGCCATTCTCAATAGCCCGTACACTCGCCATTTTTGTATGGAATGGATCAATTTCTGACCAATCATACCCGGTAACTACTATAAGCGAACTTTGTAATTTGCTCGCCTGTCTGACAAGATCATTAAAATCTGCATCAAAGCAGATTACAGATGTTAACTTTCCGTATTCAGTATCGATTGTCTTTAATTCTCCAAATCCCTTAACACTGTATTCCGTACCAACAACCGGATAGCTTTTAAGATATTCATAAGCAACATTACCGGCACTATCGATTGCTATGATTTTATTTTCACTGTTTAATACCCCTATTGTTTTAGTATTCAGCGAAACAAATAGGGTGATCTGATAACTTTTGGCTAACGATTTACAATGGTCTATAAAATCTTTTTCAGATTCTTTTAATACCAAAGCATTTCCCTCAGACCAAATAATGATTTTTGAACCCTTTTTAGCACATTCCTTAGTCTTATCCAGAAGTTTTTGCTGTAAATTCAACATCCATGCATTAACCTCCTCTTGTTTATCCGGGGCAATTGTCTTGTTGAATGCATATAAGTCATAATAAACGTTCAAAGTATCTTTGATAAAATTATCACCAGTTGAGGATAAGCTGTCTACGTAAAAAGGCTTGTCGGTAATTGGAATGGTTATACCGGATATTTGTATCTGATTATTATTTGCTACCGGCTCAAAATACCTGAATCCTGAATATACAATAACGAATACAAACCACATGGCTGAGAAAATTAAAGGTGTTTTAATCTCTCTCAGTTTTCTCCTATGATCATACATTAAAAGTATGGTTGTTGCCAGTAGCCCGATGCTAAAACTAATTCCGTATATACCACATAATGATACAATTTGGTTTATAAATATATTATTGAACTGCGAATAGACCATTGTTCCCCATGTACCATAAGGGCTGAAAGTAGCTAGTGCATATTCGATAAGCACAAAAGAAACGGGGAATATCAAAATAGTGTATTTTTTTCCTTTCTATAGAGCCACAAATGAAAATAATATGGCAGTAGGAATATGATAGCATTGCCTAAACAAATAAAAAAGAACAATGGCATTGGAGCAGGTATATATCCTATCCATTGAATGGGGAATAAAAGTATAACGAGTAAACTAATTACCAGATATGCCACTTTTTTATGAAGTCTGTTTAATCCCAGCAATAAAAATATTGGATTAAGCCAAACTGCGATATCAACGGAGAATCGTCCTGTAGAAAAAAAATAGAGAATAGAGCCAATTAAAATAAATAACCAATGTCTTTTCATTATCACCTTATGTTTGAAATAAGGATGCAAAGATCAGTAAATATGAAAATTATAATTGTTGACTATTGTTGAGATTTTGTTAGTCATATCATCCTATTACTGGAAATTTGTAATATAGTTACTTAATTTATTTTTATTTTTGCAATTCAATAGAAAAAAATATGCATTCTAATCTAATTAAATACTGTTCTGAGTTTATTGAGTTGAATGAAGAAGATGAATTAGTAATTAAAAACCATTTCCATAAATTGAGCTTAAAGAAAAAGTCATTTTTACTGGAAGCAGGCAGAGTGTGTGATTTTATAGCGTATATAGACTCAGGCATTATGAGGCATTACCATATCAAAGACGGTAATGAAATCACCTGTGACATTACATTACCTAACTCATTTGTTACAGACTTCAAAAGTTTCATAAACTCAACCCCTTCTACTTATTATTTTCAGGTATTACAAAAAGCAGAAGTTTTCATTATCAACCGGAAAGATATTGTGAGAATCTATGAGAATAATAGAAAATTTGAAACTTTAGGCCGGTTAATGACAGAAAAGACTGCGCAAAGGGTTATTGATATGGCAATGACGTTAGCTTCTAATAAACCAGAAGAAAGAGTACAGAAACTACTGGAGCAACAACCTTTATTATTTCAACTTGTTCCTCAGCGCTATTTGGCTAATATGCTGGGGATTACTCCTGAAAGTTTTAGTAGAATAAGGGCGAGGAGGTAAGTAGGGTGAGATTAACTATCACATATTATTTCTTAATTCTTTTCTACTGCTTTATTCATTTGTCTATTAATCCGTTTTAAAAATTCACTATGATATTGCTTTCAGATTAAAATATGTTTTATTCTTTTACAATTATTTTATGGGGTAAAATGTGAATGCCTCTATCTAATTCGAGTGAGTCACCATATATATAATATCTGTTTTTTTTAGAATCTCTTATTACATTCACAAAGCATATGGTATCCTTAACAATTGAAAAGTGAGATTCCGAATGAGGATTCTCAAAAACAAACCGGCATGCGTAGGCATTGAAAGGTCCTTTTTTATTTTTTATGTCCTTTTCATGGGTAAAATTAATGTCGTATAAACCATAAATATCAAAATTACAGTCAGGTAATTGGATATAATATTTTTTTTTATGATAATATTGTGAGTCTATTTTTGTAGAGTGAGAAGATGAATCTTTTATGTGTAACATCTTTTTTTCTATCGGATCGATACTATCTTCCTTATATATCACCCCGGAAAATAAGAACTCATGATATCTATGATAAAAAATCGTATCTGAAATGCAATTACTGGAAGTAAATCCTAATGGCGGCATATTTAATGCTTCCTGAATAATTTTCCGCCTTTTTTTTCCAATACTTTTCCACCATCTTGCATTTACAATTATTGCATCGTAAGGAATAGGGTCGGATAATTCAAAAAATGCCAAACTATCTTTATCTTCTTTCTTCATTCTTGAAAAATCCTCATCACTGATAAATGCTATTTTTGAAGAATCTTTTTTGATATTATCGGGCATATCGGATCTTGATATGTTTTTATGTTTCAGTATATCCGGATAGCATGGATGGCATTTGATATTTATACCCTTTCTTAACAAATACACCTCGGGATAAATATGCGAGGAGGTAGAATATTCATCTTTATTAAGTAGGATAGTTGTTTTTTGTTTCTTTATGGTATTAATAATATCTGTTTCTTTTGCAGATCCAAGATTAAGTTTACTGTTATATAATATACCCGACTTATAGACAGCTTTGCTACCGTGTTTTTTAAATCCGATAAATCTGAATTTATCGACATTAGGACAATTACATTTTAACCCATTCTCGTGCCCACATATCTTTTTGTTTTTAAGTAAAGCGTATATTCCCTGCGATAAAAAAGCAATGTGTATATCTTTCTTTTCCAGATCATTTAAAACATTTGCATATGTACCGTTTGTAATATAAGGGTAAAGGCGAAATTCCGATCCTTTTTCTCTCAGATACTTATTTGCTCCTTTTAATAGTTTAAGATTTTCATCTTCAAGGTTATAGATGTCATTCATTTGATATGGAGCATATCCGACTTTCAGTTCACTTACATTTAGGTCTCGCATTTGCAAACTGAAATATCCAAATACTAACGTCAGTATAATGCCTACTATTCCTACAGTAAAAGAGGTAAGAGGATGGCTGACAACCAGAAGTGAAATCCTCGTACGAGATATATAATGGAATATATTCATTGGATTTGTTTATTTGTTAGAAGGCAGATATTAGAAAACTCTGTGGAAAAGAAAAAATAGTAATTAAGGTTTGTCGGTAAAGTTAATGCTTCCAACAATATCATCAAGATCTTTCTTCAGAGTGATTTTCTTCTGACGTAATTCTTCAAGTTCATTGGATATTCGTGTTAATTGATTGATTTTTTTTTCAATATCTTTAGTTTCTACCTCAATATCCACAAGTAGTTTTTGAAACCTGGTAGCAAGTTCTGATGGTAATTGTAATTCATTTTTCTTCTTATAAAACCTGATCATATACATACAAAAAAGTACTATTAGAAGAAAAATAATATGGGGAAGGACTAAAAACAGGAAACAGTGTATACAAAAAGAATGATTGCCATAGCAGTCAAACCAGTTTTGAAAAAAGAAATAGGAGACAATTAAAAATATTATCCAAAAACCAACAATCCATCTGGTTAAAGAGGACCAAATTCTTGCCTGTTTCATAGTAATGTGTTTTTTAAGTTATTAAATTAATTCATATATTATGTTGGTGAAATGTCACGAAGGGTAGATCAATATTTTTTAATTATATAAATATATGTTTGTGTGAAGCAAACATGTATCTATACGATATGGTGTCTCACTATCAATTATATAATATTCTTTCAAAAAAGATGTTTTGTTAATTATTTGCTTAACATAAAATGATATTTTACAAATATAGTAATATATATGA
>PPYE01661932.1_pt1 | contig 26505 bp, 31 predicted proteins | sample 1559881 | NCBI WGS metagenome assembly PPYE01 (sample SAMN08240022, study PRJNA423297) | Human gut metagenome, whole genome shotgun sequencing project. | reverse complement strand
TGGCAAATCCGCCTGTGGTGCTGGTTTGCCGGCTTTGCCAGAATATCATGTGTGATGGAGGCTCATGTCAAGAGTACCGCGGAATAATGGTTAATGGCCGGCCGGATAATATGACTCACACTGGCCGGATAATATGGCACAGGTGGCCGTTTAGGATGACAATCTGCACTCTTACAACAACGACATGATTTTTTTGAATACTTTTATAATAAAAAGGTCTGACTATGGAAAATTTTCCACAGTCAAACCTTTCAGTAAGCTAAAAAGATTCTAAATATACTCCAATGCTGTACAAATAATGGCTGCCGTCACCATGCCTGACAGCAGCCATTCATTATTTTTTCTTAAAAGCACTTGAAATATAAAATCCGCTCTAAACTCTTGCGCTGCGGATACTCCGTACAATCAAATCAGCAGCCTCTTTCCAATATTCTCCAAAATGAGGAATAAAGCCATGACGTGCTTTCGTAAAACGCTTCACCGTCACTTCAACTCCCACAGAGGCCAGCCTTCCGGCGTATTCCTCATCCTCATAACGGAAATTGCAACCCTCTGCAGAAATGACTAAAGCTCGAGGAACCAGGCGAAGCTGTTCATCAGAAGCATACACCGGAGAACCATAAGCACAGGCCATCCCCTCGGTGTCCCCTCCAAAATACAGCTCAGTAAACGTCAGCTCCCGCTCCGCCGCCATTATCCGATGATATCCGTCCTTTTTATACAAAGGATGAATAAGATTATCCAGAGGAGGATAACCAAGTACCTGCAGGCACAGACGGAAGTCTCCCTTTTCTCCAGATTTCAAAGCCACGCCAGCAGCCAATGCTCCTCCAGCGCTGTAACCTCCGATGGAAATCCGGCCCTTGTCGCCGCCCCATGCTTCACACTGCTCAAAAGCGTACTGAGCCGCATCGTAAGCCTGGTCAAAGGCTACCGGCCAAGAAGCCTCCGCCGATGTGGTATAATCCAGATCCACTACAATGCCGCAGATCTCATGGGCAATGTAGGAACTGAACATGGAATCACAGGGAGCATGCGGCCCTACGAAACCGCCCCCATGAATATTAATATGAATCGGGCATTTCTCCACACGATTCTTTGCCCGGTAAATATACAGCTTATAATTGTAACCATCCACCTTGCGGGTTAAAATCTCCTCCTCGCTCAGCTTCAAAAAATCCTTGTATTCCTGAGGATATTCCGGCGCCGGGGCATTTTTCGGGCGCAGGGAGGTGCGGTCCAGCACCTCAAACAATTCTTTTTTCCGTTGTTCTGTTAACGGCATAAAACAAAACCTCCTTCCAGCTGCATCGAACGCCGCCCTACAGGCTGGCTTCTTTAATTGCGCGGATAATCAATTCCTGAGCCTGCTGCCACTGTCCCGCCATCCGAACGGTAAAACCATGAGGGCTGTCCATAAAGCACTTAATCGTTACTTCTGTTCCCATTGCCGCCATGCGCAGTCCATAAGTTTCATTCTCCTTTTTAAATGGACAATGTTCAGCATTAATAATCAAGGTAGGCGGCAGCTCCTTCAGCATATCATCTGTAGCAAAGGCAGGACTGCAGAAGGGCAGCTGCAGAACCCGATCGTCTCCGTCTGCATACAACTTGGAGAACGCGTTGGAGCGCTCATTTGCCCCAGGCAAAACGGACTGATAATTGTCCAACGCCGCATAATCCAGCATCTGCAGGCACAATGCAATTTCTTTCGTTGCAGCAGCTCGCATGGATATCGCCGCTGTCAGGCATCCGCCGGCGCTATGTCCGCCAATGGAAATCCGCTTTGGATCTCCTCCCCATTCCTGACACTGCTCGGACACCCATTTTACTACCGCATAACTCTGCTCAAAAGCGCAGGGAAATGGATGATCCCAGGAAGTAGCATAATCAATATCCACCACAATGCCGTGAATTTCAGCTGCCAAGTGGGCACAATACATATCGTCATCATGATCCTGCGGATAAACAAACCCGCCGCCATGCATATTTACATGGATTGGGCATTGATCCATTTTATCTTTAGCAGTGGAAATCACCAGCCGCACCGGACAAGCCGGCGCATCCAGCGGCAGAATTAGTTCTTTTTGTTCTACCTGATCCAGGTAAGCCACATACTCCGGGGGAATTACCCTCTCTCTGTTCCGGTGGCCGCTGGTACGTTCCAGAACTTCTTTATAATATTCTTTGTCAGCCTGCGTCAAAGCCATGGTTAAACCCTCCATTCAATCACCCGTACACCGGGAAGAAAATATTCGCGCTGATAATCAGTGAAATCATCATAATAATGTCATAAGGCAGCGTAAACTTCAGCATCTTGACAGGATTAAAACCGCCTACTGCAAAAGCAATCGTGGCAGCAGAACATCCTGTGGGGAATGCAATCGCCAAGCAGGAAGCCATGGATACCAGAGACACTACTGCCCGCGGATCCATTCCTCCAGCTACTGCTGTGGAAGCCGCAATAGGAGTCAGAATTGCCACAGTACCATTATTGGACATAAAGGTAGTCATCACCATTGCAACAGCCGTAAAGACAATGGTTACCGTCAGTCCGCTTGGATTGCTGCCCAAAAGCTTCAGAACCAGATTGCCGATGTACTCTCCTGCACCAGACTGGCTCAGAGCGGTAGAGAATACCAGAACGCCAGCTACCATCCAGATCATATCTCCAGTCAAACCAGCAATGGCTTCGCGGCTGGTCATAACACCGGAGAAGATAAAAACAATAACAATGGCTGCCGGAATCAGATACACATAGCTGCCCAGCCGATTGGAGAAGAAGAAGGAAACAAGAGTTACCAGGAAGCCCAGATACACGATCATTTCGTGAGTCTGAGACATTGCCGCCCGGCCGCCCTGCTTGCCTGCCGCTCCCAGATCAATGGCATCCGTCCGCAGCTCCTGCTTAGGAACAAGTCTCCAGGCAAACAGACAATAGATCGTGCCGATAATGGAAGGAAGCAGACCAACCTTCATAAAATCAAATATCCCCAGAAGCTGTGAAGAATCGCCGCCTACCAATCCTTCATAATATGCATTGGTGGTCAGCGGCAGCGCCGCGCCCATCCCAACTGGGAAACGTCCAAACCAGGTACAGATCATTGTAGCGCACAGAAAAATCATCTTGGACTGGGAAATGCCAGAAGCATCATCGTCCTTCAATGTCTGAACAAACAGCAGCATAATCGCCATAACGGCGGTCATTCCCATCAGCTGAGTCAGAAGAGCAGTAAAGGCACAAATCAAAAGAATCAGCAGAATTCCGCCTTTATCCTGTGCCTTCGTCATCAGACTACGGATTCGTGAAATCAGACTGGTACGGCTTAACTGACCGGCAATTACGATCATCGTCGCAATCAAAATAGTTGTTGTGTTGGAAAAGCCAGAGAATGCTGTCTGTACATCAATTACCCCTGCCAGAGTCAATACAACAACGCAGGTCATTGCGGTCAGACCATAGGACCATTTCTGAATTACGAATGAAACGATCATAAAGACCATAACCAGCAGCGTAATAATAAGGTTAAAATTCATTTTTACAGAGTCTCCTTTCTTAGGGACCAAAAAATAAGGATTGTTTTCCGAAAACGCCGAAGATACTTCAATCCAGCTGCGCCGGCGGGCCCTACCGTACAACGATCTCTTTATCGTCTTTTTTCACAGTTTTTTGATGTATCTTCGTCAATTTCTGTCCTAATTTTACACATAGATGCTGTGAACTGCAATCCGCAAAAACCTTGGGAAAACATAGAGAAAACCTATAGATAAATATAATGAATCAGAAACTAATCATTTGTGTCAAGATCCAACGACAGACTAATTAGAGCTGAAATTTGTGCAGAGAATTGACAAATCCTGCGGTCATTCTATACAATAAGAATAGATTTTTGATTTTACTGATTGTTAAAAGCCGAAAGAAGGAGATTGCCATGAATCTCAAGCAGTTACCATACTTCATTGCTATTGCTGAAACAGGCAGTCTGTCCGCTGCCGCTCGTCGGACAGGAGTTTCTCAGCCCACAATCAGCGATTATCTCCATGAACTGGAACATGAATTAGGAACACCGCTGTTCGAACGCCGTCAGCGCCGAATGCTTCCCACAGAGGCCGGTGCCGCCTATCTGCAAATGGCCCGTCAAGTGCTGATTCTGCAGACCCGCGCCCAGGACATGATTCAAAACCGACATCTTCAGAGAAAACAAAGCATTCGAATAGGCGTATCTCCTCACCGAGGCGTTCAGTGCTTAGCCGCACTTTATCAAAGCTTCATCAAACATTTTCCCCAGCAGGAAATCGAACCCATGGAAGGCTATATGTCAGGGATTCTGGAAATGCTACATGCAGGAAAGCTGGATCTGGGCTTTGCCACTACCGCGAATTCCGCCTTCGATGATTCCCTTTGTTTTTTGCCCACTCAGCAGGAGGAAATTGTGCTGGCATTGCCTGCCTTCCACCGACTTGCTTCTTATGCTTCCCAGGAAGCCACGCAGGCTGCATTGGTAAATCTGTCAGAATTCCAGGATATCCCCTTTGTCCTGATGAGCTCAGACAGCACCATCGGCCAGGCCAGCCAACAGCTGTTCAGCCAATGCGGATTTAATCCTGTCATCGTATTTCAGTCTAGCAACGTTGTCATGGTCAATGAAATGGTGCATTCCGGCGCAGGGGCAGGACTAATCCCCGCTTATTATGCCAAACCTTCCAAAGATGTTGTCTATCTCCGTCTGAAGGATCCGGCTTATCTCTTTTTTGCTGTGGTCTGGCGCAGCGAGCATCAGCTGACCGAAGCAGAGCGTTACTTGATTTATTTAAAAACCCGGCTGTGGGACAGCAAAAATACAAATAAGCTGACCCGCTTACTGTGGTCGGAAAAACTGCGCTGTATCTTCCAGGAATTTGAACCGGATTACCCTATTCCCGATATCCAGGAAGCCGAACCGATGAAGGAGGCACAATCGTGACCACACAGGTATTAGAATATCTCATTGCTATTGAAGAAGAACACAGTCTGACCCGGGCAACCGAACGCTTTTACCTGTCTCAGCCATCGCTGTCCTACCACCTGGCCAAAGCGGAACAGGAACTGAAGGTTAAGCTGTTTCAGAAAAAAGGACGTTCTCTCCAGCCCACGGAAGAAGGCATCATCTTTTTCAACGCCGCCCGTGCCATTCTCCATGCCGAGACTCAAACCCGCAAACAGATCGAAGAAATTAAACAGAAAAAGCAGCTGCGACTGCATCTGTGCACTACACCAGATAATCTTGACTGGCTCCAAAAAACTGTATTGGCCTCCCTGAATCAAAACGACACAAATATTCAGATTCAACTGACCTCCTGTGAGGAAGAGGAGGCTTTTCGTTCTTTGGAAACCGGACAAACCGATGCACTTTTTCTTTCCCACCGTGATCCACTGCCTGCCGGTCCCTGGAAGCAAAAAACGCTCCAGCAGGATATCTGCCATTTTGCCCTTCCTTATGAATGGGCCCGGCGTCCCCTTCCTCCAGATCTGCTCCCACTGTGCTTTCTTTCTCATCAGGAAACCGGCATACAGAATCTTTGGGAACGGGAAAGTCTGGCCGCCGCCGGACTGCATCCTAAGATGATCTGCACAGCTCCAGATCTGTCCACCGTCATCGGCATGATAAACGCCGGACATAGCTGCGCATTTCTGCCGCAGAGAGTCATCGAGTCCGCTAAAGAACACATCACCATCAATCCTGCCGTACCATCCTGGAAGATATACTGGTCCATCTGCTTCCAGCTTCCCCGCCACGCAGAACACGCCGCATCCCTGGAAGCATTACTGTCGATATTACAAAGCATATTAGGCTGATTCGTCCCGGATCTAAGTTCCGGTAAAATCAGCCCAAAATTTTCCAAAAAAAGCCGCGCAAACAAGCGCAAACACTCATGCCTGGTACGAATTTCTGTACCAGGCACTTTTCGTATCATCTATGCCCGGCTTTTCATTGTTATTCTCTATCCCCTTTAGTCCATAACGTGACTCCATCTTTGCGTATATTGTCATAAAATGGAAGTGCATTTCCTAATTTTCGGAAATTTTCGTAATTTATATCGATCACAGAAAATACTCGATTATGTTTCAGGTTCATATCTACAATAAAATCTAAAAGCTTATCGTCTAAATCATCATCTATCGTACCATAGATAATCAGGGCAATATCCACATCCGATTCTTCAGTATTGGTTCCACGAGCCACAGAGCCATATAAAACAACTTGATCAAGCTGCCCTCCCAGCATTTGCACAACACCGTCCACAAATTCCTTTAACGCAGGCTGCATTACGCCATCACCACCATACATTCTTTCTCGCAGAATGCAATTCCATATTTTAATACCTTTTTCATACCCCTGCGCTGCAGACCAACAGCATACTTTTTTTCTTCAATCTGACTCAAGGCCTCCGCACAGGCATTCTCCAGGTTCCCATTGTGGGCATACTTTATCTCGATGATAATGCCAACGCGTTCTGGCGTGCGAATGGAAATGTCGCTGTAGCCTTCACCTGTTTCCGCATTGGACTGTATGCTCCAGGTTCCCTGGCTTTGCAAAAGCCCCAGTAACATGCCATGGTAGAAATTTTCCTTCATTCCTTTTCGCACCGCAGAATCCCGGATACTAATAGAATCCCATAAGTAATCGTGCAGCATATCCTCAATCATTGCTGTGTCGCCGGACGTGAAGGCCTGACAGAATCGATTGATTCGTGTAGAATCCGCAAGAGTCGTTTCCCTGAACCAGTCCTGTACTAGAACAGTAAACAGTTTGGCAATTTCACCATTGGGAATTCGGAGGGCAAATATATCTGCATCTTCATTCTCCACATGCTTTCCGGTCAGGTACCCAGTTGCATATAGAACACTCCAGATATTGTCAGCGGAATCGTCAATCTCTCTATAGGTGAGCTCCTGGCGAATAGACTTCACAATTGTCCCGCCGTTTATCAGCTCTTCAATCTGGTCTTTTGTTGTCTGATCTGCCTTTTGGAGCAGGCGCAAAATAAGGGAGTTTCCGCTGGTATTGGCCCAGTAGTTTTTTGGCGGAACTGTCGGGTCTGCCAATAACTCATCGCAGTAATTAATCACATCCCAGGGGCAATATACATTTATTTTCCCGAAAAGATATCCATCGTACCATTCGCGAATCACATCCTTATATGCTGTCAACTCATAGAAACCTAGAAGTTCATCCACATCCTCATCTGTAAATCCAAAATATTCATCGTATCTGGCATCCGAAACTGTGTGGATTTTCAGATTATTCAGACCCGTGAAAATGCTTTCTTTTGAAATCCGCAGACAGCCTGTAAGAACGGCAAAATAGAGTGAATCATTGGTTTTCAGCACATTGCCCAGCATGTTTCGAATCAGACTTACCATCTGATCATAGTACCCTGACTGGAACGCCTTATCCAATGGCACATCGTATTCATCAATCAAAAGGATTGTATTACGGCCATAATGTTTCGCAAGCAAGCGGGAAAGTGTTTTCAAACTTCCAGTTAGTGCAGCGTCTGACATGGTATAATCTGCTTCACTCGACAAATCTACATTAACCAGACGGAGGTAAGACGCTTTTTCGTCCATCGAAAGATTCCTGCTTTCTTCCAAAAAGCCAAATCTTGCAGCTTCGTCCCCAATCACAGAGCGCAAAGCCGCTGTAGCAGTCTCATAGTTGAGGCCGTCCACACTTTTCAGACTGATGGAAATAACCGGGAACTTCCCCATGTATTTCTCACACAGTTCTTTCTCCTGCGCAATCTTCAGCCCTTCAAACAACTGTTTTTTCCCGCCAATCTCAAAAAAGCACTTCAGCATACTCATATTCAGCGTTTTTCCAAATCGTCTTGGCCGGGTGAACAGATTCACTTCTCCCCAATTATGAAGCAGCTCGGAAATAAACATCGTCTTATCTGCATAATAAAAATCATTTGTCCTGATCTTTTCAAATCCATCAATTCCAATAGGAAGTTTTTTTCTCATTCTCCCCACACTCCTTTCCCAGTGGGTACATTCTAGCTCACTGCCTCTCAAATTTCTTAGGCAGAAACTGTATTCACACATTCTAAATACAAAAATAATGAGTCTCCGTTATTTTCCCAAATCAAAGGTAATCCTATCTGCCAAATATAAAGCGATGCTCCGCACTCAGCCGCACCAGTTCTGGGTTACCTCTATTTTTATCACCAGCACAGTCTCTTATGTTCCTATTCTAACATAGATTGCTCATTGAACCAATCCCAAATCCATTCTTCCCTTCCGTTGATTTCTCGGCAATAACCTGTACTTTGTTCTCCCAGTCCCCGCATATCTGTTTTTCAGGGTAAAAATCTCCTTTTCCTGCTCCATTCAGGGGAATAAGCCGCATCCGGCTTATTCCCCCTTCCTTTCTTTCTCGTACTTCTTTTTCAGATACTTAAACCGGTCTGCTCCGATGCCCAGCTTTTCCAGCACATATTTCCGGGTCAGTTCCCCTTTTTTATACCGGGCATAGTAAACTTCCCATTCCTCAGGATACCCTTTATCCGGTGGGCCGAACCTTACCCCGGCATTCTTTGCCGCATCGATCCCTTCCCGCTGTCTTTTTCGGATGGTATTCCGCTCCTCTTCCGCAATGCTGGACAACACCTCAATCAAAATATTATTCACCATATCCTGGATCCATTCCTGGCCGGCGTCAAACTGGATCATCGTAGTGGGAAGGTCAATTACCTTTAACCGGATTCCATGATCCTTAAACCACTGCAGTTCCTGCTTCATCTCCTGCTTATTCCGGCTTAAGCGGTCCAGGGATTTTATCACCAGTACATCTCCTTTTCTCAACCCCAGCGGACCTTTCAGCGCCTGATATCCGGGACGGTTTAAATCTTTCCCGCTCTGCTTATCTGTAACGATATTTTCCTCCGAAACGTACTTCTTTAATTCAACCAGCTGTCTTGCCAGATTCTGCTCTGTACTGCTTACTCTGGCATAGCCCATGATTCTTGATTCTGTCATCTTATTCCAGCTCCATTCCTCCATAACTCTTTTCCGGTATTCTCGCCTTTCTCAGTCCCTGTGCAGAATACTGAAAAACATACTGCCCGCGTATAAGCCGGTTCCATTGTAAAGGAAATGGCTGCCATCATCTCTTCTGACAGCAGCCATAAATCATTTCTGCATTCTGCTTTTAGGCAATCCTCATCTGCCGCATCCTTCCCCGATTTCCCCCTGCAGGGATACCCGGATCCCAAGCCACAGCCCGTCTAAAAATGCCGCGCGGTACAAAATCTGATGTTCCATGGCAACCCGGCTGATCCCCTGTTCCAGAAGTTCCTCTGCCTTCACCTCCTCCCCGGGAACGATCCGGGCAAGAATTTCCCGCTCAAGGTCTTTCCTGCCGTTTTTCTCCATACAATGCTGCTCCAGAATCATTTCCACCCGCTGATATACCACATCCTGAATCAATTCTTCTCTGTCCATCTTTTTCCAGATCACTCTTCCCCTTCCTCATCTTCCTTTGCACTGACACGCACAAGACTCCTGCAGTTTTTCCGGTAGACATACACGCAGTCCGCCAGTACCTCTTCCGGCGCCACATCCTGCCGGTTAATGATTTTCACCATCTCTGCCGCCACTCCCAGGTCAATCTCTCCATCCCATTTCTGGATAAGGACCTCATGAATGCTGGAAGGCAGAATCAGCAGATCCCCGCCGATCTGTTCCGCTGCAGATGCAAGGATTCCGGGATACAGCAGTACCGCAGCGCCATTTACTCCCATTAAGTTCGTAAGAATATACAATGGCCTCTTCTTGTTCTCCTGTACCCTGTGCTCATCCAGTATTTCTCTCTCCAGCAGGTCCTGCTCCGCTTCTTTCCCCCGAACGCGGATCAATTCACGTAAGACCTCCTCCAGGGGCCGAAGCACTGCCGGATAACGTCTCGGTGTATTCTTCCATGCATAAGCCCAGAGTTCTTCCTCTTTCATTCCCCATTGCACCACATCTTCCCTGGTAATCCGCCGCTCTTGTGGGATCCTCCATTTCGGATCCGTCATAGATTCCATGGATAACACTGCCGTCAGGTTTCCAAATACGGTTCTCTTCACGCTCTTTTCCAACAGATCGGGATCCTGTCCGCGGCCTGCCAGCCGGTAAATGATTCTGCTTTTCTCTGCTTCATCCATCATCATTTCTTCCTGTCCCATCTTTATTTCTTCCATCGTTCAATCTCCTCTCCTGTTTTCGTTCTTCTGGTTTATTTTTTAATTTCTATATTTTTACAGTATGCGCCATGCTTTTTATGGTTCACAGCTTCATGATCTGCCGCATGATCCGGATTCCATCCTCAAGTCCATATCGGTAAAACGCTTCGTTCTCCTGTCCCTGGCTGGCGGTAATCCAGTCCAGAAATTCCTGGCTCTGTTTTGCCATTTCCGGATATTCTTCCTCAATCAGCCGATCCCACTCCCGGAAACGAAGTTCTTCCTCTTTCTGTCGGGACGGATCCTCTTCTCTCTGCCTCCGGGTAAGGCTGCTGATCCTCTCCGTCAAAAGAAGTTCCATAAGATCCCGGATCTCTTCCCGCTCCTCTTCCCGAGATAAATTTTCCCGCAAACCTGCCTTTTCTTTCATGCAATCCTCCTGTTCTTTGACTTTTTCAATCCTTTCATGGCATCCGTATAGATGGATTCCGTCATCTGCTCTACTCTGGAAATCCCATACCGGTCCAGCACGCAGTCAAGGCTTACGCCGGTTCTCTGCAGTTCCTGTTCCAGTGCACGCAGCTGCCCTCCGTTTAATCCATTCAGGCAAGAAGCATCTGCCCGGCTTTTGGTTGGTATCCTGCTTTTTACCGTTTCTTCCGCCGCTTTTTCCCTGCACTTCCACTGGTAAACCACCTGCCCTGCCTCATTGACAATCGTCAGAAGGCAGATCGCCCGTTCCTTATTGCAGCTTATTTCCTGCACGTGAAATCGTCCTTCACAGTACAGCTTGTCTCCCTTTCGCTTCAGTTTCGCCAACTCCGCCGGAATCCAGATGAAGGGCGCTGTGTAAAGCTCCCTTCCGATTCCCCAGTTAAAGCAGGCCCGCTTAAAACTGTCCGAAGCCTGTCCTTTCTCCTTTTCCGCATAACTCATAGTCCCCACATCCTGTTTGGCAATCCACTGCTGCTTCTCTTTATCCCAGATCTCTACGGTGCAGTACAGATTTCCATCCAGAACCTGATGCGTCCGTCTCCATCCGAAGGGAGTAAATACTTCGTCCAGGATCTTCTGATCCACTCTGGCATCTTTAAATAATAAGAGACTCACTCCCTTTTCATTCATTATCCCAATCCGGCATTCAATTTCTTCCGCCCGCAAAAGCCGAATTTTAACTTCCACCGCTGATTCCCCCTTCCGAATTAAAATTAAGTCATTTTTCTATTTACCCAGCTTCCGGCAGTCTCCATTCCAGCAGCATCTCCTCCAGCAGTTCATCAATTCCCTCCCAGGTAAGATACATTGTGTGTTCCTCTCTCAGATAAAACTGCCACATAGCCGAAATCGGCTCCGCAAGCTCCAACACCAGGCAAAGATATCCTCTGGGAATATCCTGCTTATACTGAAAATACTCTTTCAAGCAGCAGTAAAAATGGATCTTCCCGCAGGCCTCCCAGATCTCCTCTTTCGTGGAAGATATCATCTGCTTCCTTTTGTACCGCCTGAACTCCCGCAGGATCTTCCGATATGCCTTTTTCTGTTCGTTCATATGCATCCTCCCCCCGTTATGCAGCATGAATCTGAAGTTTACGATAATGGGAAATTTTTGCAAATCTCTGGTACAGTTCCGGCTGCTCTTCCTTCATCCGCTTTGTATCCAGCCTTACTGAATCAATATTCTGCCAGCTTACCCGGTATCGGTCACTGGCCGCCGTTTCGTTATCCTTCAGATAAAGCTTAATTTCCTGCTCAATCTGCTTCTGCTCCCGCTCCAGTTCTTCTGCCTGCCGAATTAATTCCTCCCGCCGGTTAAGCTTTTCATCAAAACCGATCAGCGGAATCTCGCTCCCTTTCCTGGCGGAACAGAAATATTGGGCCAGAACATCATCACATACTTTCGAACCATCCGGCCCCGGCATAATTCGCGGCTGCACATGCTGCGTCCAGAAGATCTGTTCCACAGCAATCAGTTTTCGGATCACTTCCTCGTTCCAGGTAATCTTGCGGTATTGAAACTCGCGTCCCAGGATTACCACAGCAAGATACCAGGTCCGTTTCCCGGTCACCGCCATATAATGCAGGCACTGAACCAGATAGTGCGGCGGGATTTTTCCATCCTTCCATTTGTCCGCATTGTACGCGCTGGCTGTCTTGCACTCCAGGCCGGCATCCTGCCCCACGATCAGCCGGTCCACATTGGCCAGCATAAAGGGATACGCCTCGCTTCGGTACATCTGCCCGGACCGGCGCACCTTTAATCCGGTTTCTTCCATAAAGCGCCTTGCCACGTATTCTTCCAGATCCCGCCCCTGTCTCATGGATTCATTGTCAGCCTCTTCCGTCTCTCCCTGGGTCTTATCCCGGTAAACCTTCATTGGACTGCTGTAAGGGTTCAGGCCGCAGATCGCCCCTGCATCGGATCCGCCGATCCCGGTTTTCCTAAGTGTAAGCCATTCCTCCCGTGTCATTCTTTTAGTTGATATCCGAATCATTTCGGTTTTCCTCCTTTTTTGAGCACAAAAATAAGGAACTCTCGTTCCTTCCTGTAAAAGTCCGCCGCAGGACGGTTACTATTTTTTAAACAGCTTAATAATAATTTCGATCACAATCCACGGCAAAGCAATCATCTCCTCTCATCCCGGATGTTTCCGCCATTACGCTGCTCCATCTCCTTTCAGCCATCCCTGCTCTGCAAAGCTTAAATAGGCTCCTTCCTGGCCGATAATGATGTGATCAACCAGTGGGATCCCCAGCAGCTTCCCGCATTCCACCAGCCTTTTCGTCATCGCCATATCTTCCCGGCTGGGTCCACAATCTCCTGAAGGGTGATTATGAAAGCAGATAATGGAGGCGCTGTTGTTCAAAATTGCGTGCTTGAACAGATTCGCCACATCCACGCTGCAGCAATTTAGTCCCCCCACAGCAGCAACCTCCAACGCCACAGGCTCCAGACGGCTGTCCATGGACAGCACCACCATCATTTCCCGGTCCATTCGCTTAAACATCGGGGCCGCAAGTTCAGCTGCCTCCTTCGGACTGCTCAGCCGCGCCATTCCATACAGGCTGCGGCTCTCCCTTACCATCTCCAGATGAATAATTCCCACTTGCTTTTTCGCCGTGGGCTGAGCGAGAATTTCCTGAAGGGCATCTTTCTCTAAATATGAATATCCATGCATCCCATTATCTCCTTCCGCAATGCAGAACGGGAGTGCACATCCTGCACTCCCGTTCTGTATATTCTTTTTTCCATTATCCAGCATTTTCTTTTCCCCTTGTATTCCTGCTGCAGGTTATGCCGCCTGAACAAGCTGGTATGCCCGGTCAAGCAGAGCATTTCCTTCCACGGTCCTGGCAAACAGGTTTTCTTTATACTGGCCGCTCTGCCGAAGAGGTTTTCCATGAGTGGCAAAATCAGACACCGCATTGACAAACCGGTATCCGTTCTTCCCTACATACTGAAGGTCCGGCGCATCAAAATACCGCATCTTTACCTCTTCTTTCAAACGCATAAGATTTTTTCTCTGCTGTTCCGTAATCCCATCCATCAGCGGGAACAGTGCATCAATGTACTCATAAACCTTCTGATCCGAAAGGCGGATCTGCTGCAGCTGGTCAATGGCTTTCCCCAGTTCTCCCATGTACCGGTCTGCATACAGCAGAGTATTCCTGGCGTCCTCCAGCTTTCCCTTAATATCTCCGGTATGATTCGTAGACCAGCTGCGCTTTGCCGTAGACAGCGCCAGATTCAGCGTATTCTGGCAGACCACCCGCACCGGCGTCATAGCTGCTTTAATCGCGCCGGTCCCATCATGGGAATTCATAAATACCAGGTATGGTGTAATCTCGTCTCCGCTTATGATATAACGCTGGGGAAGTTTTGCCAGGATCCAGGTACGCCTGCCATCCTGCAGAGAACCGGCCGTTTCATAAGTAACGCCCTCGCCTAACAGTTTATCTGTAAAGGCGAAGGCGTCCTCATTTTGTACGACTTTGTATCGATTGGTTACAACCCCCAGAACCTGACTGTCCCGATCCCGGATATTGGCCTTAAAACCGTTTACCGGCAGGCCGTCCTCTGTAACAATCGGCTTCTGGACTACTTTCCAGTCCAATCCGGCAAGCACCAGAGCCTCTTTCGATCCCGGCGCTTCCTCCACCCTGGTTCCCAGACCGTGCCATGGGGTTACCCTTGTGAAGAACATCGTTTCCACATTTGCTGACATATACGTTACCTCCTTTGAAATGTTTGTGATTGGTTCAAAGAGATAATATATATGCGTAATGGGAAATGAGACAAATTCCCTCTACGCGGATTTATAAATACTTACAGCATAATCGAAAGCTGTTTTAAATAATTCTTCAGACCGTCATAAATTTCTTCCAGGATTTTACAGTCTTCACTTCCTATATCCGTAATGGAATATTGCTGTTTTCCATAATACGGATATCTGACTGCATTGTACATCACAGAAAAACAAACATTCCGCAAAATGACCGCTTTAAGCTGATATTCTACTTGCTGTTTTAACCTCTCATCATTTCCTGAAATAATCTTAATCAACAGATCAACCGCTTCATCCAAAGAGTGCCCTAAACCTCTTAACATATTGGCGTAAGTTTTATTTGTAATATTGATCTTCTGACAAATATAACCCTTAATATATTTTTCCATAGATTGAATATAGAAATAGGCCGCTTGAGTATAGCAGCGATTTTCACATAAAATCTTCGCAGCGTATTCATCGCTGCCAGCCAGATTAAAAAATTCATCTGCCATCGCAATTCCCTCTTGAATAAAGCGGCGTTTTCCTAAATAAATTTTCTTCTGCTCCACGGCCTGCTGCCTCCCTCTGTTGGTCATTCGGACAGAAAAATCCTCTCTCCAAAATATTCGCCAGTTCCTTCATCTCCATTCGAACCCTTTTCAAATCCGGATGCGGATAATATTTTTGCTCCAGAACGCTCTCATATTCCTTTAGCGCCTCATATCTCCCTTGAAGCTCTTCCTGCAGATTATACCTTCCTCTCCAGTCCTCAGTCAAAATCAGGGCAGGAGCCGGTCCCCTCTTTGCAATCTGGATAAACGGTATCTCATTCTCTTTCAGCAGATCGATGACAGCTCTCCGATACCGGGAATTTTTTTCCTGGAATTCTGCCAGTGCCTCCATTTCCACACGCTCCTCAGCTAAGCCGCCAAACAGATAGCCTTTCAGCCTGCCCCTGCGAATCCATCTTCTGACCCAAAAAGCTGGGATATGAAAGGCTTTTGCAATCTCGTCCACAGAGAAAAATGTCTTACAAATCATCAAACTCTCCCAAAATCTTTTTTATCCCGCTAATCTGGCACTGTACATGGTTCTGCTCTTGAATTAAACATTGAATTTTCTGTTCCAGCAGGCATTCATAATCCTCCAGTTGGGGAAGTACCTCTTTTAACGTATCCTTAAAATTACCACATTCCGGAGTCAAATTCTCTTCCAGGAAGAAATTGTCGCCTGCTCTACAGTTTGTCCATAATCCTCTTTTTCTTTTCGTCATACTCGCTCTGCGTAATTGCTCCCATATCCAGCAGTTCTTTTAGTTTCTTCAGCTCTTCCATCAAAGCAATCCTGTCCCCGGAGGTTTCCCTTTTCTTCTCATACTTATGCAGCTGGGCAGCCATCCGATCCATGGCTTTTATCATGCCGTTGATCGTTCCCCATGCAATCCTCACATTATCACTGTTTAAAATTCTGGCATGGTGGGTAATCATATTCTGCTGCAGCTTCCAGCCGCCGTATTCCGCGATATTATTCCAGAATACTTCACCACCCAAAGTAGGCGTAGGAATATTCGGCAAAGAAAGTTCTGAATCCAGAATTTTTAACAGTTCATTTGTTGTGGAGGAATTTTCCCCCAGCGCCTTTAACACCAGTTCATAATCCTTTTCCATCTCTTTCCCTTACCCCTTTCTCCAGATCATCGGAAAGTTCATTCAGCAGCAGCATTTTGATGAGTTTTTCCATCTCTTCAAGCTTGTCCCGGCTGTACTCTTCCGTTTTCTGCATTCGGCTCCATTTCTCTTCATTAAACTGCTGCATATACTCAATCAGATTTTTCAGGTCTCTGCTTACTTTTTCGATCTGCTTTCTTTCTTCCTGCCTGGTTTCCTGGAGCTTTTGCAGAATCTCTTCTCTTCGCCTGTCGCTTTCCTGATTCATTTCCCGGAATATCCGATCCAGTTCCCGGCGTTTTACCAATCCCTGCGTCTTCCATCTGTTCACTGTTTTTTTCTCCTGCTTTCAGTAAAGTTTCCGCCAGTCCAATTCCTTCCAGAATCATGGCGGCTTCATAGCATTTCTGTTCCAAATCCCTGATTTCGTTTTGGTCCTCTTTTTTTCTGCGGCTGCATTGCTTCTTCAATGCTTTTACTTCTTCCTTTTTTTGTTTCTGCAGATCCGTCAAATCATAAACCAGCGATTCCCGCTGTTCCTTCATCAGCTGCCGGACATCCATCGCCAGGTCTTTTACCGCATCCTTTAAGATTTTTTTCGCAAACTGACGCAGCGCCGCTTCTTTTTCCGAATACATTGCGGCATTAAACGTGGCCTGACATTCTGCATCCTTTACAGAGAGCCGTTTTTTTAACGTCCTTTTTACCGCCCCACGAATCCTCTTTCTGGTTTTTGCTTTATCGGATTTAATTTTTTCTTTCAGTGATTCGTAAGGCACAATAGGTCCAGCCTCTTTTAATTGGTCCAGAAGGCTCTTATAATAGTTATCGCATTCCTTTATTGCCGTCTTTTCGATCAATTCCGCATTCTTCTGATAACCTACTGAAAGATCAGCTACCGCTTCCGCAAAAAATTCCGGCAAATTAATCATCTTCTGAACCGTCTTCAACAAGCTGTCGCTCGTCTGTTTCCATAAATTATTTTTTCTGACCATCGCATTTTTTGTTAAGCCCGAAAAAGCGCCTCTGCCAGCCGGATCTCCTCCAGCACAATCATCGGTTCCAGACATGCCTGCTCCCGGTCAGAGGCCTCCTGGTCGCCTTTTGCTACCATGGCATCATACTGCTCTTTCAATGCGTTTAATCCTTTCTGCTGTTCTTCCTGAATTCCGGTAAGGTAATCTTCAATATCTTCCAGCTGTTCATCCAGGGAAAGTCTAACCTGATCTGCAGTATTTTTCAGCGCTTCACGAATAACCCTCTGGGTAAATCGTTTCATGGCATCCCTTTTTTCCGTTCCAGAATCCATTTCCAATATCCGCAGGCATTCCGCGTCATCCAGGGACATTCTTCTGGCCAGGGGAGTCCGGACGCTCCCCTTAATCGTGCGCCGGATTCTGCCTTTGGCTGACTTAAGGCGCTTTAACCCGGCTTTATTGGCTCCCTCTTCCATTGCCTGCTCCAGAAGCTGAATAAAATCATCATAACAGTTTTCTACTTCCCGTATGCATGTTTCTTCGATTCCATCCGCATAATCCAGATACCCGTCTGAAAAAGAAACCAAAATTTCCGTAAGACGCTTGGTGGAATAAATGTCGGCTGCCTGGCTGTCGTAGGACGCTTCCATGGAAATTCTCTCCGAGCAAAAATCCTGTATTGAACGGCCTACATTTTCAATGAAAGCAATTCCGCTTGTCTGACCAAAGTCTTCTATCGCTCTTCCGACCTTTCTGACAATATTTTCGAATCCATTCTTTATTTTTCCCAAAAAACCCACGCCATCACCCCTTCATCAGTCCCATCACCACATCGCAGCCCGCTGCAATCCCGGCAGCTTCCGCCATGATTTTTTCCGTTTTTCCCACATAATTTTCCGAATCCACCTGCTCCAGTTCCCGGCTGCACCGCTCGGCTTCTTCCCGGCTGCGTTCCACTGCTCCGGGAAGCTCCTCATCCAGCTCCTCAAAGATTTCTTCCAGCATTTCCTTAATTTCATCACACACTGTCTCCAACGCCTCTTCCAAAGCGTTCTGGAAAAATTTCGTCATTTCCTCCTCTTTCCTGCTTCCGGAAGACATGGCCAGAATCCGCTTACACTCCGGATTATCCAAAGATACCCTCCGGCTGACCTCATGCTCCATCCTACCCTCTATTTTGGAGAGAATTTTCCTGGTTTTCCGCTCAATCCTTGACAGGCGAATCTGATATCGGGATAACACATCTCCGTTTTCCTGAAGCATTACCGTTATTTCCTTCAGGAAATATTCCACTTCTTCCTCTACCGCTTTCTCAATCGTTTCCGCCTCTTCCCGCACCTGACCCTTATAAAGCCCAAACACCTCAGCTGCCCTGCTCACATCCGCCGCAGAAGACTGATCGTTCACTGCATTTAACAAAGCCGCTGCCTTTGCCGGCTCCTTAGTCAGATTCTCCCAGATTTTTTTCAGCATCTTCGGAAGGCCGCCAATTCCCCCCAAAACCAGAGGAATGACCGCTTTTCCTGCTGTCCCAAGCGCGGTTCCTACTGCTCCGATAATTGGTAATGCCATGACCTATCTCCCTCCTAACGATTTAATTGCCTTCTCCAGTTCACTGGCGCGTTTCCTGGTGGTATCTTTAAACAGCTTCAGCACATTCTCCAGGGCCTCCTGGTCGGCCTCAGCCTCCTGGCATTTCTTTTCATACTCCTGCTGTTTCCTTCGGATTTCCTCAATTCCGCCCTGACTGGTTCTAATCATTTCTTCCTGAGTTTCACGAAGCTTCTCCATGGTTTCCCGGATTTCTTCCTTACAGTTCATATAAGAACTCCGAATATCCTCATTCAAATACTTTTTGTAATTGGCAACCACTTCATCCTGAATCTTGCTATTCAGCTTCTCGATGCCTGTAAAGTGATTGAGAAATTCCTTCTTCTCATCAATTTTGGAAATCCTAATCCCAAGGTTCAGCAAAATAGACTCCAATTTTAAATATTGCTTATCATCCTCTTGCATCTCCGAATAATTCTGAAGCAATGTATCAAGATATGCAGATACGCCGATCAGATTTTTCTCTGCCAGTTCGAGGCTTTCATACGCGCCTTTGCCCTTCAGCGATTTCAGCCATTCTTTCCGCTGCTCTTCCCAGCTCTGAAGCGGATCATTTAACGTATCCAGCTGTGTTGCAATAATATAAACCTTCTTCCGGTTATTTGGCGTATTGGCAAATACACTGTAAATGGTCTTCAGCTCCGGCCCGGTGAGAGCATCGGACTTCACGCACACCAGCACGGCATTTGCCCGGTCAATATAGTCTCTGGTGATATTAGAACGGTACTGCACCACATCATCCAGTCCTGGGGTATCCACTAATACCACCCCTTCCGGCAGATCAAAATCCTTTAATCCCACTTCCACCTCTTTCACAAAATAATGGCCGGCAGATTTGGATGAAGTCCATCGGGATATTTCTTTTTTCAGCTGATCTCTCGTTTCACAGATAAATTGTTCTTCTTCATGGCCAATCCATTGGTCTTTTTCATTGTCCGCTGAAAGCTGCCCATATTCCTCCAGGAAAACAACAGCCCTCGCTTTTTGGGCGCTTTTCCAAAGCCGCTCCCATTCATGTTCGGAATAAAAGGAAACCTTTACATAATTCTGATTTCCCTTGCGGAATTTCGTAAGCGCCGCTGTTTCCGGCGTAACCTTTGTGGAGGCGTATTCATCTCCCAGCAGCGCATTGATCAGCGTGGATTTTCCCGCTTTGATGGCCCCCACAAGGGCGATATGAAATTCATTTTCCGCGCAGCGCTTTAACAAGGTTTCCATATCCCGGAACACCTTAGAAGCCACATATTTTTCCAGTTCTTCCGTCTGAAGAATTCTGCGCACTCTTTCCATGGTGGTGGCATATCGTTTTACCGTTGCATCCCACAAATATGCCTGATCGTAAACCGGTTCCTCCGCCAGCTTTCTCAGTTTATTCACCCGGTCTTCATATGCTTTCTCCAGCTTTTCGTCATTGAATTTCATTCTTTCCATGGCTTAATCTCCTCTACTTTAATCTTTTGATTATGGTTCTGCCAGCTCAAAAAGAGTCCTCCGACTCCGCTCTTTTGCTCTTTCTTTCGCAGCTCTTATTCCTTCAAAGGCTTTTTTCCCAAGTTCTTTCGCGCTGACCGCGATTTTTCTGGCCGCAGAATAAATCTTTTCACTGATGCTGCTGCCGGCGGCATAACCGACCATGGCCGCCGCCAGTCCGGCACCTACTCCAAAGGGGCCGCCAATGGCACCTGCCGCCATTCCCTGAGCAAGTCCGGCGATTCCAAGCCCGCCTGTCGTTGATATGGTAATTTGTCCCATTCGGTCCAGGGCGCTGATCATCGAAAGTTTTCCATCCGCCACCCGCAAAAATACTTTTGCATTTTCCACCCCCACAAAAGCAATACTGGCAATCATATTGGCTCCTAAGGTTTTCGGCAAAAAGGAAATCCTTCCTGTTCTTATGGCCCCGTGCAGCGTTCCGGCCAGCACCATCTTCACGCCTATATCCGTTCCTGACGTCAGAGCCCGCTTAACCGTTTCTTCTGCATTAATCTCTTTCCCCTGAAAAATCTGCGAAATCATATCCAGGCCCGTGGTTATAGCCGCCATCTGCAATGCTACCACACCTGCGTTTTTTCCCACAGACAGAGCATATTCTTTGGTGGAATAGTAATAGTCATCCAGGGTTGGCATAATCCCATTCTCTTGTGCCTGCCTCTGGAGATTCTTCATTTCCTCCTTTGTGAATGAACCGCCTTTAACCCCATCAATCTCAATGTGATCTAAAATCGTCTTCTGCGATCCCTTCTCCGCAAAATATCGGCGCACCTCTTCCACCTGGTCAGATGGCACAACAATCTGCTGATTATTGTAATTGCCCCTCTCAATGAGCTGAATCGTTGTCTTTGCGTCTTTCCCGAATTTCAGCTGATAGTTTTGAAACTTTCCGGTCTCCAGGTTCGTAGCCCGTACATCAACGGAATTCGCCCGGTTGACTCCCCGGACTTCAACCTTAATATTTTTATTTTGAATATACCCCTGCAGTTCCGTTGTTCTGGCAATCATCTGTTCCGCCATGTTCCCGTCCAGATTCGAGCTCATCATGATATGTCCGTCCTCGGCACGACTTAAGGCCTCTGCCAGCTCCCGATTGTTTTCATAGAGAATCGTATCCGCCTGCCTTAAGGCAGTGCTGTACTGCTCCGCGCTCATTCCAATGGCAGATTCCTGAAGCTTATTTGAGAGCCAGCTTTCCTTGGAATTTCCCTGCTGCATGGTTTTCTCCAGAGAACAGACATTTTGTTCCTGTTCATCCAAAGCTTTTCTTATGGCTTCTGCTTCACGTTCAGCCTGCTCTGTACTGATTTCATGGCCTTTCAGCAGTCCCTTCAGCCACTCCAGCTCCGTCATATCACCAGGTTTACCCTCATAGCTGGATAAATTATCCCTGAACTTCTGCTGCAGATCGATGCATTGCTCCTTTGTCAAATATTCTTTTAACGCCATCTCCACATCATCCTGCCTTCGTTATTTTATGGATGCGTTTTTATATTTACGCTTTTCATACTCCTGCTCCAACTCAGATAAGGATTTTCCCATCAATTCCTTTAAGGAAGTCGTATTCCGGATTGCATCCTGGATATCCGCAGTTTCTAAATGCTCTCTTCCTCCTGCAAAAGCAGCCTCAACCCCCTCTTTGACCACGCTTTCGATATCCGCCCCGCTGAATCCTTCTGTTTTTCTCACTAAACCGCTAATTTCAATTCTTTCATAATCCTTCGGACGCCTTTTCTTGATATGGATCTGGAAAATTTTCCGTCTTTCTTCCGCATCAGGCAGCCCGATGTAAAAAATCTCATCAAAACGCCCCTTCCGCAGCATTTCCGTGGGCAGCTTCGCGATATCATTTGCGGTGGCCACCACAAAAACCGGACTGGATTTTTCCTGCATCCAGGTAAGAAAATATCCAAGCAGCCGGGTCGTAACCTCCCCGCCGCCCGTGCCTGCGATACCGGCAAATGCTTTCTCTAATTCATCAATCCAGAGAACACAAGGCGAAATCGCCTCTGCAAGAGAAATCGCTTTCCTCATGTTGGCTTCCGATTCTCCCACATATTTTCCCATCAAACGCCCCATATCAAGACGGAGCAACGGGACTTGAAACAGATGCGCAATGGCCTTGGCGCTTAATGATTTCCCACATCCGGGGACCCCGGCCACCAACACCCCTTTGGGCATATCCACACCGAAATTCCGGGCGGTTTCCAGGTTTCGGAATATCTTTGCCTTCTTTTTCAGCCACTGCTTCAGATTATCCAATCCGCCGATATCATTTATGGACTCTTTCAGCGGGATCATCTCCAAAATTCCCGCCTTTTTTATGGTCTGCTGCTTCTGTTCAAAGATCAGCTTCAGATCTCTGCGCGTCAGTTCTCCATCATCTGCATAAGCCAGTGCCAAAAGGTTGCAGATTTCGAATTCCGATAATCCCTTAAAGGCAACCGCAAATTCATGCAGCAAATCCTCCTGAATCATTTTCAGATTTCTCTCCCGGATAAAACTTAAAATCAGTTCCTGAATTTCTTCTACGGAGAGATAATCCATTTCCAGAATGGTAATATATTTCTCTAATTCGGTGGGAATGGTAACAACGGAAGAAACAATAATAATTGTCCCGTCCTCCCCCTTATTAATCGAAGATGCCATCGTCTTCAATTTCGCCACAATTTCCGGGTCTTCCAGCTGCGTGTGAAAATCCCTCAAAACCAGGATTTTCCGGTTCATTTCTCCTTTCTCCAGAAAGGAATTTAACGATTCCGACAGACTCTTCTCACCAGGAAACCGCTGTACCTTGGTAACAAAATCTACCATCCCCCTGGCGCCGTTCCATTCATTGATCTCTTTCCGATCCCCGATCTCCCGAATGATTTCATCTACCTTTTCATCCTCAAAGCTGTTAATATAAAGGATAGGAAATCCGGCATCTATGTACTGACTGATTTTATGTTTTAATCCTTTTACCACGCACTTTGCTCCTTATCTGTTCGCTCAATCCATTTATTCTTCCAGCTTATCCGCAAGTTCTATCACCGGCTTTATGATTTCCCGCTTAATCTTCTCCGTCCCGTCACTGCTGAAGGTCTCTGCCGCCATCGTAACATGCTGGTCAATCAACTCAGACGCTTCCAGGCCATCATAGGAATATTCATATTTATTTTGAAACAGCCCCGTTGCATAAAGTTCAAATTCATCATAATTGATAAAATTTGTATACCAGCCAAACGGCTCCAATATCGTCTGATAATAGGTACTCTGCAGCTCTTCTTCCGCTGCCTTTAACGCCTGTTTCTTTAAATCCTTGATATCCAATTTGCTTTTAATCTGTTCCAGAATGATTTTATTCCTGTCCTTAAAACGCTCGTCCCCATTTTCCAGCATATTCAGAATTGCAATCACATCCGGCTCTATCTCTTTTGCGAATTTTTCTGCCATTTTCGTACTTAGACTGGCGCTGTTTCCCGTCTTAAGGCATTGATCCGCATACTCATAAGCTTTCTTCAGTTTCCCTTCCGCCTCTCTTTTGGCGGCAAACCGGGACTTAAACTCTCCTTTATAGTACAGTCGCTCCGCTTTCTCATAAATATAAGGCCTCACCCAAATCTGATACTCCTGATCCCCATATTTTTGCAGCGCTTCCAGTATCTTCTTTTTAATCTGTCCTTCTTGTCCCTTCCCTATCCCGTCTTCTCTTTCTACGTCAAAATCTTCTTCCGTTTCTTCCAGTAAGTCGATGAGCTGAATGTGATTCTCCCTGTATCGCTTCTTTTTTTCCGGGCTGACAGAGAGCTTTGTATTGATTCCGATATAGGTCTTATTTTTCATTCGCTCCGGAATCTTAAAATCCTTGCCGCAAAGGTAAATTTTATCAGCTCCCTCATCCAATAAATCCGCCAATTCTTCCTGAGAAAAAGCCACCTGGTCTACATGAGAAAGAATCTCTTCATCCTCAGTAATTTCCCTCAATCTGGAAATTCGTCGCTCTCTTATGGCAATGGCTTCTACGGACATACTTTCCTCTGTATACTCAATGCTAAATATCTGGCACAGTTTCTCCTGAAGATGAGGATCTTCTTTTTCCAATTCCCGAACCTGCTCCAGCTGCTCATCATAATACCGATCCTCCAGCCAGCTCTCCAGTCTGCCGTCCAGAAAATACGCGGTTGCCAGGTTAAGATCGAAATTCTCCTGCAGTTCCTGAAGACTTCTGGCTTCCGCCCCATCCTTCATTTTCAGCGCAAATTTAATTTTCTTTGCCATTACAACTCTCCCTTCTATATTTTTCTGAAAGTCCGCCGCCGGATAGGCGGCATCAATTCAGAGATTCCAAATGCGCCGCCGGACTTTTATGGAATGGCTGATGCGTTCACTGCCGGCGCATGAGGCTTTACTCGCCTTCCCAATAAGCCTGCCTTTCCATTCGGCTTAGATCTCGTATAATCTGGAATTCTTCGATTCTATCCACCTCAAAGACCATTTCCGCTTCTCTGTTTTCCGTTTCAATCGCCTTCAGCCTAAAATGGTATTCTTCAAAATAAAGTTTCAGCGGTATGATCTCCCGTTCTCCTCCTCTTCCATCCGCCTCTAAATATCGTATCCGAATTACCTTTCTCCATCTGATGCACTGAAGCAGATCCCACTGCATTTTCAAAACCGCCGCATGGTGAACGCTGCCTCGATATTGTCTTCCCCAATCCCCTAGACCATCCTCCCCATCCGAATGCATATGCTCCGTTACCTGCTCCAGAGAATTGATCAGACCACTCATTTCATCCTTTCGAAGTGCTCTGCTGCCTAACAGAATATGAATAATTGCCGTAGATTCCACTTCAGTCATTACCCGTTTCCGAACCCCTGTCATATAGTAAAATTTTCCCTTCGGTTCAAATACAATCTCATGCCCCGAATAAATCTCCGCCAGAAAATCACGCACAGCTGCAATATCCCGGTCAAAAGTCCTTCGATCAATATCCATTTCAAGACAGAACGCTTCTTTGCTGATTCTTTTCCCGCAATACAACTGCCAGAATAAAAGCAACACTCTCCCAACTTTATCCATAAGCGCATTTCCTTTCACTCTTACGCATACAGTAGCATCTTCCAACGTCAGAATATGACGTTTCGAAAAGATTTCTCTACACTTTGCAGGAGATTCGTTCTAAGAGTTTTATTGTTCTATAAATATAAAATATATAGTTATAGATAATTATATTAGGATTCTGCACATATTACAATGAAAAAAGCAAAAAAGGGCAGGTCATACGTTATGCAAGAACTGAATTTCGAAGAGATCGGCAGGAACATCCGCGCCTGCCGCATTGAACAGCATTACACCCAGGAATACATTGCCAACAAAATCGGCGTCAACGTTTCCCATATCAGTAACATAGAAAACAATCGCGTCAAAGTCTCCCTGACTGCGCTGGTTGCGATTTGTAATGCCCTGAATATCACCGTAGATTACGTCCTGAAACATGAATACACTGCAGCCGATGCCATAGACGGCGAAATCCTGAAAGAATTATCTGGCTGCTCCCTGGAGAAAAAAGAAAAGATTTTGAAAATTATACGGATTCTTTAGCACAATAAAGCGCAAACGGGGCAGGATGATTTCCTGCCCCACTTATATTGATCCAACCATTTTTTCTTCACTCCACCCCGTACCGGTTCCCGGTATTCCTTTAACTCCACATTACTTATCAACTCCAACAGCTTATATGCATATTGAAAGCTTAATTCACATCCTCAAAGCAGGCAATAATACAGCCCTTCAAATTCCGACTTATACTTCTCCAAACAATATGCCGCATCCTGTAAGGCTGAAAATCCTATATATATAGATTTCCTGGATAACTGTTCACATTATTTTGGGCCTCCTGCCAAGAACCCCTTAAGCCCCATTTGAATTCTCTTGTTAACTATCTCACACCTCTATTTGCTCTTTTCCTTTAAAAATGCATCTGCCAGTCGATTAAACAGATCGCAGCGGTATTGATTTTCTTCTCCATCTGCTCTCCACTTTTTCCCTGTCCGACGGCTTACCGCATTAACAGCAAAATGAATATGGAAATGCCCCGTTTCCTGATCAGGCCGGTGCACACCATAAACCACCTGAAAACCTCGATTCCAATAGTGACTGCTCAATTGATATCCCAATTCATCCAAATCCATTTCACTCATTAAATCTGCATATTCTTTCGAAAGCGTGATTATTCCGGGTCTCCGGCCCACCCTGGTCGCAGTTCAGCCCAGCCAGATCGCGCTTCAGCTCATTTGATACGATCC
>PPYE01132011.1_pt1 | contig 26515 bp, 14 predicted proteins | sample 1559881 | NCBI WGS metagenome assembly PPYE01 (sample SAMN08240022, study PRJNA423297) | Human gut metagenome, whole genome shotgun sequencing project. | reverse complement strand
TGGTAATCAGGTCGGCGAAAGCCTGCAACGGATGACCGGTAGCGGCTTCCATGGAGAATACAGGCTTGCCGGAATACTTGATGAACTGATTCAGAATCTTTTCGGTATAATCATCCTCGCGGTTCTCAAAATGAGCGAACGAACGCACACCGATGATATCACAATAAGAAGCCATCACCGGAATAGCCTCCAGTAAATGTTCACTCTTGTCGCCATCCATAATGACACCGCGCTCGGTCTCCAGCTTCCATGCACCTTGATTCACATCGAGCACAATCACATCCATGCCCAAGTTACGGGCTGCCTTCTGGGTACTCAAACGGGTACGCAGACTGTTGTTGAAGAAAATCAGCAGGCAAGTCTTATGCTTTCCCAGGGTTTCATATTTGTAGCGGTCTTTCTTGATTTCGAAAGCTTCGGCAAGGGCACTCTTCAAGTCGCCCAAATCGTGTACGTTTGTAAAGTATCTCATAATTTTTTCATTTATAGTATTATTGTCTTATTTGTCCATCCCCCTGAATAATCCACTTGTATGTGTTCAGTTCCTCCAGTCCCATCGGACCACGGGCGTGGAGCTTCTGCGTGCTGATACCTATTTCCGCTCCCAGTCCGAACTCACCTCCATCGGTGAACGAAGTAGGCACATTCACATAAACACAAGCCGCATCCACCATCTTCATAAAATAATCGGCCGCCCGGTCATTCTCCGTCACAATACATTCACTATGTCCCGAACCATAGATAGAAATGTGGGCCACAGCCGCCTGTATGGTCATAGTCGCCGTCACTGCCATTTTGTAGTCCAGAAACTCTGTTCCGAAAGTATCCGTAGAAGCATGTTTCAGCAAGTGGGAAGGGTAAGAAGTCTTCAGATAATTGTAACACAAGTCATCGGCATAGATTTCCACATTGTCCTGCTGCAAACCGCTACAAAGAGTGGAAAGGTCGGTCAGCCGGTTCACATCTATAATCAGACAGTCCAAGGCATTGCACACGCTGACACGGCGTGTCTTGGCGTTGCGGATAATGGCGGCTCCTTTCGCCACATCACCATCCTTGTCAAAATAAACGTGACACACACCGGCTCCTGTCTCGATAACGGGAATCGTGGCGTTCTGCCGCACATAGTCTATCAGCCCCTTACCGCCCCGGGGGATAATCAGATCCACATAGCCGCGGGCATGGAGCAGCGCGTCGGCCGAATCATGTCCTGCCGGCAACAATGCCACCAGATAAGGAGACAAGTGGGCTACATCCAGCAAGGTATTCCGGATAATCTCCACCAGGATACGGTTGGAGAAATCGGCATCGCTTCCCCCTTTTAATATACAGGCGTTGCCGGATTTGAAACAAAGTGCAAACACATCCAAAGTCACATTAGGACGAGCTTCATAAATAATGCCTATCACCCCGAAAGGCACACTTACCTTGGTCAGCTTCATGCCATTGGGACGCACGGCCTCACTCAGTATTCTCCCCGACGGAGAAGGCAGCGTGGCTACCTGCCGTATGCCTTGGGCTATGGCGTGAATACGTTCCGCCGTCAGTTTGAGACGGTCATATTTGGGATTCGACGGATCCATCGCCGCCAGATCCTTGGCGTTCTCTTCCAGAATCCGGTCCGTAGCAGCCTCCACCCTGTCGGCCAATGCATACAAGGTGTCATTGATGATCTCCTCCTTGCAGAAAGCAAGAGATCCTTTTGCCTGCCGCACCTGTTTAAAAATATCTTTTATCTGTTCCATAGTCACTTCATTTTATCTAAATCATTACCACACCGCATCAGTCCAAATACAAATAATCATAGTGTACCATAGGTTTCTGTCCATGTTTCCCCTGCAATGCACGCGCTTCTGCCGAATCAAATCCGATGCGTCCCACTCCTATCTGCCTGCCCCGGTGGTCTATGATTTTCACTATATCATCTTTTTCAAATTCCCCTTCTATGCGGACCACTCCCACAGGAAGCAGGCTTACCGCCTTCTGTCCTTTCAACACTTTCACGGCCTGTTCGTTCAAATGCAACTCGCCTTTGGCAAAGCCTTCGCTATGGGCAATCCACTTTTTCACGCTGGATACTCCGCCTTCTGCCGGAATAAAGCGTGTACAAACCGTCTCTGCCGGATGTTGCAGCAAATCGACCAGAATATGGTCTTTCTTGCCGTTGGCTATAATGACGGTAATGCCCTCATCGGCCACTTTACGGGCAATGGTAGTCTTTGTCAGCATACCGCCCCGGCCGAATCCCGATTTCTCCGTCAGTTCAGTGACCGAAATGGTATCATTCTCATTTACGATAGGTATGACACCGTTCTCCAGCATCACCATCATGCAGTTGCGCTGGTTCAGGTAATGACGGCGCGTGCCGAAACTTTCTTTCGTAGTCAGCACCTGCCCGACGGGAATACCGTGTTCGCGAAACAGCTCATAGTACCGGTTGATCAGTTTTGCCTGGCCCACCGCCGAGAAAAGCTGCCTTTGCTCCACGCTATCCAATTTCTTGGAAGGCTTGATCTCGCTGCGTCCCGAAGCTACCGCCCCGGATGAAATCAGAATGACTTCCACCCCGGCTTTGCGCAATTCCGCCACCTGGTCTACCAATGCCGACATACGCGTCACATCCAGCGTACCGTCTTTACGCGCCAACACATTACTACCGATCTTTACTGCTATTCTTGTAAACTGAACTGCCATTTCTCTTGTTATTTTAGAAACACAAATATAGATATTAAAATCAATCTGTAAAGTCAAATAAGCCAAAAATTAACCTTTATCGTATTTGTGTGCATGTATTTTAATTCTCATCTTTGCAAAATGAAAATATATAACGATAATATTCAATAGGTAAACGTATGGTTAAAGCTATTTTTTTCGATATTGACGGTACATTGGTTTCTTTTGAAACTCATAAGATTCCCGCTTCAACCCATGAGGCATTAAAGGCACTTCGTGATAAAGGCATTAAAATCTTTATTGCTACCGGACGCCCACAATGTTTAATAAACAACCTGGGTGAATGACAGAGTACAGGCTGTTTCCGATCTGATTGAAATTCCTATTCCCCCTGTCGCCTCCATAGAAGAAGCCCGTGGAAAAGACATCCTGCAAATAATGGGGTACTTTACGGCCGAAGAGGAAAAAGAAACAGATATATTCGGCAAAGTGCTGACCCATTGCGAGCCAATGCGCTGGTATCCATTGTTTGCCGACATCATTGCACGGGGCAACAGTAAAAGTACGGGAATAGACAAAGTGCTGGCATATTTTGACATTGACCTGAAAGACACCATGGCTTTCGGTGACGGCGGCAATGATATTCCCATGCTGAAACACGTAGCCACAGGGATAGCTATGGGAAACGCCGAACCTCATGTCAAAGCTGTGGCCGACTATGTGACCACCTCCGTAGATGAAGACGGAATAGCCAATGCGTTGAAACATTTCGGATTAATCTAAAGAAGGTTCGATAAAAGGAAAATGAATGCAGAGAGTATCCTCATGAGAGATCCCAAACTAAGGTTTTTCATGTCGTTTATTAATTTAAGAGATGCAAAGATATTCATTTACTTCTTATTAATTCGTTTCTTGTTTTGATTTCTTGACCCATTTTTCCAGAAAACTCTTTATCTTTACGCAAAATATTTATTAATTGCGAATCTATGAAGAAAACCAATTCTATCCTTTGCGCATTTGTATTGGCAGGCTCGCTCTTCGGCTGTTCCACAACACAGCAGAAGACAGGCGAAACTGACTACACGCAGTATGTTAACACGTTCATCGGAGCAGCAGACAACGGACATACCTTTCCCGGTGCCTGCCGTCCTTTCGGCATGATCCAGACAAGCCCCGTAACCGGAGCTGTCGGCTGGAGATATTGCTCGGAATATGTGTACACCGACTCCCTGATATGGGGATTTACCCAGACACACCTTAATGGAACAGGGTGTATGGACCTGGGAGACATCCTGGTGATGCCGGTTACCGGAACACGCGCCCGTGCCTGGGACGCTTATCGCAGCCACTTCCCCAAAGACAAGGAAGCAGCGACTCCCGGATACTACACCGTAGAGCTGGCCGACCCCGGCGTGAAGGCCGAACTGACCGCCTCTCCCCATGCCGCCCTGCACCGTTATACCTATCATAACGCCGACTCGGCATCTGTATTGATTGACCTTCAGCACGGACCTGCGTGGAACGAAAACCAATACCATTCGCAAGTACAAAGTTGCGAAACCAATTGGGAAGATGCACAAACCTTGACCGGACATGTACGCAACAGCGTATGGGTGAACCAGGATTACTTTTTTGTTATGAAGTTCAATCGTCCCGTCATAGATACCCTGTATCTGCCCATGGCCGAAACTGAAAAAGGGAAACGCATCATCGCTACTTTTGACATGAAGCCGGGAGAGGAACTGCTGATGAAAGTAGCCATGTCCACCACCGGCGTGGATGGAGCCAAGAAGAATATGGAAGCGGAAATAGCCGACTGGAATTTTGAAGGAGTGAAGCAAGCAGCCCACAACGAATGGAACAATTATCTGAGCCGCATTGAAGTAACGGGTACGGATGACGAGAAGACCAACTTCTATACCAGCTTCTACTAGACGGATTCGTCAATTCATTGGTAGAACAGGCTGAAGTACAGGGCTTCCTGCCTATCTGGGGACTTTGGGGAAAAGAGACATATACCATGATTGGCAACCACGGTGTTTCAGTTATCGCCGAAGCGTACCGCAAAGGGTTCCGGGGTTTTGACGCCGAACGTGCCTTCAATGCTATCAAAAATACCCAGACCGTATCTCATAAACTGAAATCCGATTGGGAAACTTATATGAAATACGGTTATTTCCCTACAGACTTGATTAAGACAGAATCAGTATCCTCCACACTGGAATCGGTATATGACGATTATGCCGCAGCCGATATGGCCCAACGTATGGGTAAAGAGGAAGATGCCGCTTATTTTGCCAAACGTGCCGATTTTTATAAGAACCTGTTTGATAAAGAAACGCAGTTCATGCGTCCCCGTAATGCTGACGGAAGTTGGAAATCTCCCTTCAACCCTAGTCAGGTTGCCCACATGGAAAGTACCGGTGGAGACTATACCGAAGGTAATGCATGGCAGTACACCTGGCATGTGCAACATGATGTGCCGGGGCTTATTGAGTTATTCGGCGGAGAACAGGCATTCTTAAACAAATTGGATTCTTTGTTCACCTTGAAACTGGAAACCACCCAGGCAGATGTTACCGGCTTGATCGGTCAATATGCACACGGCAACGAACCCAGCCATCACATTACTTATTTATATACGTTGGCAGGCCGCCCCGAACGTACCCAGGAACTGATCCGTGAAATCTTTGATACGCAATATCGTCCCGAACCCGACGGACTCTGTGGCAATGACGACTGCGGACAGATGTCAGCATGGTATATGTTCTCGGCTATGGGGTTCTATCCGGTAGATCCGGTAAGTGGCAATTATGTCTTCGGCGCTCCGCAGCTGCCTGAAATCGTTTTGAATCTGGCCGACGGAAAGACTTTCACGATCATTGCCGAAGGATTGTCAAAGGAACACAAGTACATTGACTGCATCACACTGAACGGTGAACCCTATACAAAGAATTATATCTCGCATGAAGATATTTTGAAGGGTGGGACTTTGGTGTATAAGATGAAATAAGGAATCTACCTCATTACAGGAAGAGGGTATAACAGTGTCAAGTCAGAGCATGGTACAATGGGCAACACAAAAATACAACTCTCATATTTGCTCAATCCAAACTTTATTGCGTTACATGTTTTATGTAACATAAAAACTGCAATGAAGAATATTCCTACTAATCCATTTTTAATAACCGGTTACCAAGGCCCCGACTATTTCTGTGACCGCGAAAAAGAAACAGCTTCTTTAATGTCAGCATTAAAGAATGGCAGAAATATTACATTAATCAGTCCACGCCGTATGGGAAAGACAGGACTAATAAAGAATGTATTTTACTATATTCAAAAAGAAAATAAATCTGCCGCCTGTTTTTATCTGGATATATTTTCAACCCAGAATCTTCAGGAGTTTGTATCTCTACTGGGACGAAGTGTGTTGGGAAAATCAGATACCTTATCACAGAGTACCTTAAAATCGCTATTCTCATTCTTTAAGAGTTGCCGTCCGGTCATCAGTACCGATGAAATTACAGGGATGCCATCTGTAACACTCGATTTTATTCCGGAACGTTCAGAAGAAACCTTGAAAGAGATTTTCACCTACCTAAACCAATCGGGAGTAGAATGTTACATAGCCATTGATGAATTCCAGCAAATAATGGAATATCCGGAGAAAGGAGTGGAAGGCCTGTTGAGATCGTATATCCAGTTCACCCCGAATGTGCATTTCATCTTTTCGGGCAGCAAAAAGCATTTGATGGAGTCTATCTTCTTTTCCATCAAAAGGCCTTTTTACCAATCTACGCAGAAACTTTTCCTGGCCCCTATTCCCTATACCCCTTACCGGGAGTTTGCCAAGAAACTGTTTGATGGAAGAAAGAAAACTTTGCAGGAAGATATCTTCCATGAAATTTATCAATCGGTAAAAGGGCATACGTGGTATATGCAATATCTTTTAAACAGATTGTATTCATTGCCACAGCAGACTCCGACGATAGAACTGTTGCATACACTCATGCAGGAAATCATACAGGAGGAAGAATATACTTATCAAACCTATTTCCAGTTTTTAACTTCCAATCAGATTCAGTTGCTGAAAGCTATAGCCAAAGAGGAAATTGTAAGTGAGATTAACAGTGCCACATTCATAAAGAAATATGATTTAAAAGGAGCCAGCAGCATAAATGTAGCATTAAAGTCTTCAATTAATAAGGAGTCTGTCTTAAAAGAGCAGCAAGGATATATAGTATACGATCGTTTTTTTGCAATTTGGCTCAAAGGACTAGTATGAATAATTGAAATCTCCATCACTATGAACTATGAATACAAAAGGAATTCTTATTGCAATTCTGGCATTGGGAAGCATAACGTTTACCAATGCCCAACAGCCTGCCGGCTATTTCTTCAAGGAATTTACTTCAGGAAAAGTTTTATTGAAATTCACTTCTGAAATTATATTCAAAAGATAAGCAACAACCTGTCAAAGAGTTCATTGAAACAGAAAGGGTCAAGATACCCCCCAAAAAGATATACTAAAAGTCTTGAAACGGTTTCAATAAAAAGAGGCGTCCGAAAAGTTGAATCTAGTTTCTTCAGGTTCTTATAAAAAGCAGAGCAAGCCCCCACTATTCAGTGAAAGACTTGCTCACAGCTTAAAGTTTACTCCTTATTATTTTCTATCAAAGCATCTTATTACTCTTTATTATCCGTCGTATAGCCTGGAGTTTGTTTCAATTCTTTGTTATTGGTCAAAGTATTAGCATCAATCGGCCATAACAATCGGCTGGAATTTGCAGTAGAATACTTCTCTGTATACCCTAAAGTACGGATATCATACCACCGTTTTCCTTCATACATTAATTCACGGAGCCGTTCTTTCAAAACAGCTTCCACCGGATTTTCATCACCGGCTACAAAAGGATTATTGGTGTAAAAATCACCTTTGTCATTAGGATAAGCTACAGTAGCCTTATTAGCCTCAAAATACTCTTTACCATAAGCACGTTCACGCACCGCATTGATTTCCGCTGCAATATCTTCCCCCAACAATGCCTTGGCCTCCGCCAATAACAACAAACAATCTGCATAGCGGTAGATGGGATAGTCATCCAACCAGCTACGTGTAGAGCTACCAGCTATCATCGTTCCTTGGAATTTATAAGGAATAGGAGCTACATATACCAAATTACCATCAGCATCCTTCTGATAAACAGCCTTTATAGAGCCTGCCTTGCGTGTATCCCCCTTCAAGAATACTTTATTATAGAAATCTTTCTTAATCTGAAGTCTAATCAAACCATTCATTTCAGCATCTTTAGTATCAGCATACGAAACCCCATCTTCATTAAAATAAATGCCTGAGGTCATGTAAGCCTGTTGAGGAACCAAAGTCATTCTATAAGAATCCTTCCACATATCATATTCATCTTGTCCGTTATGGATGGTGAAAATGATTTCTTCGTTCTTCTTATTATTATAAGCAAAAACATCGGTAAAATTGCTTTCCAAACCTATTCCCGGACAGTTTTTAACTTCCTGCAAAGCCGATTTTGCCATGTTATAATCAGTTGCTCCACCGTCCATCTGCTTACCGCTCCACAAATAAACTTCACCTTTCAACATTTTAGTTGCCCCCAATGACCAATAATGCTTCCCATATTTATAAGAATAATCATTGCCAAATGCTGCTTCTGAAGCAGATATATCATTCTTGATTTGTTCCATTACAGCACTTGCAGGAGAAGCCGGTTTCAGGATGTTAGCCAAATCAATGGTAGAACCACTGGTATAATCCAAATGTAAAATTACATCTCCCCATGAACGGAGCAGATGAAAATACAAGAAAGCACGCATACCATAAGCCTCACCCAAATAATAGTTCTTCGACACCTCTGGCAACAGTTGGGTTTCTGTTGTTTTGGCAATCATCAAGTTTATCTGATTAATAACCCCATACAAGTCAGCAAAGTTACTTAGTCCCACATTTTCCGCATTCAGCGAATTATAAGGAAATCTTTCCATTCCTTGAGTCGCTTCACCACCAAATGGATCATCACCATAAATATCCGCACGAGGTTCACCTAAAATAAAGAGATTATATGTCCGTTCCCTAAGTTGAGCATGCAAACCTACATTAAATGCACTGAAATGAGTGTCACTTTTCCAGTAATTGGGATCAGTAATAGTACTTTCTGATTCCAAATCCAAAGAATTGCATCCTGTTGCCATCGGCAACAGGGTCATACCAGCTAATACATATATAAATATCTTTTTCATAATTATCTTCCTATTTTAATCTTAATTTATTTAGAATGTTACAGATAATCCGAACAATACAGTTCTAGGAGTAGGATAACGTCCGTTATCAATACCGCGACCATAGGTAGTACTTACCACCGGTTCGGGAGAAACGCCTTCATAACCGGTAATATAGAATAAGTTCTGTCCGGTTACATAGACAGAGGCATCGGTCATGTGTACTTTGCTAATCAGTGATTTGGGCAATTGATAACTCAACGTAATTTCACGTAAAGCCAAATAATCTCCTTTCTCATAAAAACGTGAGCTATTACTATCAGCCGCAGTATTACTATCGTTGGAACGGGTTATGTTCTTTTTGCTTAACTGATCTGCATAATAGAACTTGGGCAAATCCGAATTAGGGTTTGCTTCGCTCCAAGTATCTTTCACCTTATCGATAACATTGAAACTACCCTGATATTGTCCCAATGAACGAGCAGCCAAATCATTGTATAATGTATGACCTAAAGCATAGTCAAAACGAGCATACAATGAAATACCTTTATAACCAAACGTTGTAGAGAAACCACCTGTAATATTCGGGAAAATATTACCAACCACGTAGCGATCATACCCATTGATGACATCATCACCATTCATATCTTCCCAACATACATCACCCGGTTCAATGGGTTGCCATCCTGTTGATTCTTTGTAAGGTTTATTAGTTAACGGATTAATTTGATCGGCCAAGCCCGGACCATACAGATTCGCAACTTCATCAATACGCATATTAGCATGCTGTTTCACATCATCCCAATCTTTGAAAATATGTTGCTGTTTATAGGCTACCAATTCACCCAACTTACCTCCTTCTTGACGACCTGCAATCCATTTTGTCGGGAATTTACCATCTGCACCTACTTTTCCAGCAGCAACTTCGTATCCACCAACCCGATTTTTGTCTACACCATTATAAGGCAGGCTAATTATCTTATTAGCTACAGAAGAAATATTGGCATTCATATCCCAAGTAAAGCCACCTTTATTAATGATGTTAGCCCTGACTTCCGCCTCAAAACCATAGTTACGCAACGTTCCTTGATTAGTTACAATATCAGAAAATCCGGTATATCCCGGCAATGCTTGTTTCGTCAGCAAATCTTTTGTATCACGGCTGTAATAATCCAAAATAAAAGATAACCTATTCTGCAAGAAGCCAATATCCAAACCCACCTCAAATGTCTGACTCTGTTCCCAACGGAGATTAGTATTTAACAGTTTGGAATTGTAAAGTCCAGTTGCGCCACCATAGTTTTTAGATTCCACTTGTGCATACTCCCCATACACTTCATAGTTACCAATACCGTTTACATTACCATTCACACCATAACTTACACGAGGCTTTAGGTTAGAAATAACTCCTGATACTTTTGAGTCTTTCCAAAAGTCCTCTTCCATAACATTCCAACCGACAGACACGCCTGGGAAAAATCCCCAACGATTATCTTTCAAACGAGAAATACCATCATAACGCGCTGTAAAAGACAACAGATATTTCATGTTATAGTTATAATTAATACGACCAAATCCAGACAATATGCGATAAGCTGTTTTCTCAGTTCTAGTAAAAGTACGATTAGAACCAACATTCAATGTCGGCACATCATCTGTAGGAGAGCCCTGTGTCTTAGCTTCAAAGTCAAACTGATTGTAGGTATAGTATTCACCACCAATCATCGCTTCCAAGTTATGTTTTTCTGCAAAAGTACCAGTATAAGTCAAAGAAGCATTCAATTGAACCTGCTGATATTTTTGCACCCACGCTTCTGCCTGACGGGTTGTTTCCGGTGTAGTAGTGGTCTGGGTCTGATAAGCTTTATTGAATTTTTCACGCTGGTAATCATAATTCAATAAAGAAGCATTTCCATTCAATACCAATTGTTTGGGAAGAATATCCAAAGTAAAACCGATATTATAAGTAGCGCGTGTAGTACTGTTCTTCTGGGTAAGTTTATCTCTGTAATAAGCAGGGTTACCATCACCTGTTCCAAATCCGGCTGCCGGAGTACCATCTTCATTCCAAGGATTCCAAGTAGGGCGCTGAGAACGAGTACGGTAGAAGAATTCGTAAGAACCAATCCACAGTTCCGGACGAGTAGACCAAACATAAGAAACACCAGCTTTCACATTCAAAATAGGCAATATTTTATATGAGGCGTTGAATGAGCCACTGAATCGTTGAAAACCTGTTCCCTTAATCATACCATCTTCATTATAGTATCCCAAACTACTGGCAAAAGTACTTTTATCATTACCGCCTGTAATATTAAGATAATGATCTTGTGTAATGGCACTACTACTGAACACCTCATCATCCAGTTGGCCTGAATAATCTTTGAATAAAATTTGCTTTCCTTCATAAAATGGATCGTCCATCACAGACCATCCCTCATTTTTCAAATGAGCATTATCATCTGTCAAATACTGGATATCAAACAAGCTGTTTCCAATGCCATATCCTTGCTGAGTATCCACATTAGTACGTCCGGTTCTCAAATATCCCAAACGGTTATAATAGATATAATCCTCTGCATTACAGAATTCATACCCTTTGCGAGTAAAGTTCTTACCTATTTTAAATTTATAGTTAATCGAAGTTTTACCTTCCTTTCCACTCTTGGTTTCTATCAAAATAACACCACCATTTGCACGAGCTCCGTAAATAGCTGTAGAAGCAGCATCTTTTAATATCTGAATAGATTCGATATCAGATGGATTAACATCCGACATACTATTACGCACAATACCATCAACAACCACTAAAGCATTACTATTTTCGCCAGTAATTGTCGCCCCACCACGAAGAGTTATATCAGGATTAGTACCTGGTTGACCAGTCGTATTTACAACACGCAACCCTGTTACTGAACCTTGTAAAGACTGACCTGCATTACTGTAAGCCGCATTCTTCAATACACTATTGTCCAATTTCGAAATTGCTGTAGTCAAAGCAGCGCGTTTCTGCGAACCGCCGTAACCGGTAATCACCACTTCATCCAATACTTCCGTATCATCTTTCAAAATGATATTCAACGACTGTCCTACATACTTAATCTCCTGAGTTTTGTAACCGACGAATGAAATCTGAATTACATCTCCATTCTTTACATTGGTTAAAGTGAAATTGCCATCAAAATCAGTAATAGTACCATTGGTCGTTCCCTTTACTATTACAGATGCACCAATAACAGTTTCACCTGTACCATCTTTCACCACACCGGTACAAGTTTCACTCTGCTGTGTGATTTCTACATCGGTTATGCCTGAGACAGGCACTGCATAAGCTGCTCCAGTTGTTGTTCCCATCAGGAATAGCAGCATACTGACTGACTTTAGCCGTTTTAACATAGCTGTGATTTTTTTTAATTATTTATTGAAAATCATATAATCCTTTTTGGCAAAGTTCTTTTGGAACTATGATAATATATAAATATCTGGAAATCACTATATTAAAATAATAGGCATACAGAATGAATATGTAAATAAGGGAAATAGAAGCAGTTAGCAGAGGATTTTTTCTATTTATTTTCTACTGTCCCTATAATCTATAAGAAGGAATATACGCATTGATAGAAATAATAAAGTTATATAAATAATTGATTAACTGCATAGTCCGTTCAAAATTGAAATGTAAAAAAGAAGCCTTTTGAGCCTTTTACGTTTTAAACAGCCTGAAATGTAATGTACCAAGTTTCTACCTTATGATGTAGATGCATCAATATTATATTCTAAAAATTAAAGAAATAAATGAAGATAAAATAGAAATTGAAGAACTTATTCAGTGGAAATAGCTCATTCTTTCATTCGATATTGTTAAAAACGCAGCTTAAACCGAAATATTTTTATTATATATAAGCTACTTAATTAAATATATAATATATTTGCGCCGCAAATCTAAATTTAATTGAAATACATAGTTCCAAAAGAACTATTTTTGAAAGTCAATAGATAATCAGCAAAAAAACGGAGATATGTCAAATAAGCAGCTCCTTTTAAAGAATTTCATGAATGTTAAGTGAGCTACAATCCATGCGTAATACGCTTTGTCAGAATCAGAAAGTCAAATGATTTTAGAACAAAATGTCGGAAATGTAATCACACTGGTAGAATATCTGCAATTACTAAACCTGCGTTGTTTTTCAGATCAATCTGTAGAAATGTGTCAATGATGATACATTATATACCTATTCCCCAATATCAAGTGTACGACAACACCTTATACAGCTTATATGCCGGTAACTTCTTTAAAGCCGAGCAAAATGCTTAGTGTGAAATAGAAACTTGAAAGAGCTTGAACACCTGATCCACAGAACCGAAATCTATCTTATTTTCTTCGATGTATCGGTTCCATCGGATTTGTTGTTTTTTAGGGAAAAGCTTTAAAAAACTCTTCTTGTTATAAAAGCGTTTCGTTTTTTTACCCACACCAACTTCGTACATTTTATTAATTCCGGTAACAATACGTTGGGCGTCCTGTATGCCACCGGATAACCCTGTACCTGTTAATCCTGAATAGTTATCCACGGAAGCCGTTTGTGTAGTTCCTCCATACGAAATCTTTTTGGGAGCTCTTCGTGTATCACCTGTATAGATTACATTGAATTTGGGCTGAGCTTGGATTACCTCTATCGCTTCTTGCTTTCCTATCAAGAAACTTCTGTTGCCTATGCGAAGCACCGCTATCAATTCCGGATCAGAAAACTCCTTTTCTTGTTGTTCCGGATCTTTAAAGACATAATGTTTCTTTATCAGATCATAATTGACCGGAGCCGTAAACTGTCTTCCATCTTTATATACAATCAAGCAATCTTGAAATTCATCAAACAGATAAGAGGAATTGTCCTTAGTATTTTGCGCAAACAGACCCACACAAAATATCCATATCCCTAACCAACATAAAATCAGTCTCATATATTTTCAGTTAATTGTTTATCTCAAGAAAGGGTGAGCCTGAAGCCCACCCTTTCATTTATTATAAAAAAGAATTCACCTGCGTTACGGAAGGAAAGTAACACGTACTTCATACATACGCTGATGTTGCTCCACTCCAGCAGGGCGATGAGCGATATTCTTCACCAGATAACGACGAGGCTTGGTAAAATCTCCCGGCATACCCAATTTAGGAGAGTCACCTACGGGTTCTACCGTACAGACAGAATAGCTTACCAGATAAAGTTCACCTATGATTTCATTCTTTCTAACAGGAAGAACTACATATTGTGAACGGTTATCAACAGGATTCACCAATTCAAAGTCACCGGAAAACTTGCTGCCATCAAACAAGAACCCCTTGTTAGCTGTCGAATATTGTACATCCGAAGCGGCATATACGTTTAATACATATACCTTGCCATCAGGCGCACTGCTATCGGATTCTATTGTTTCCGACCCTTCCACTTTTATTGATTCTCCGGCAGCCACAACTTTCCCATCCGGCATGGTATAGGGAGCTCCAGTTCTGTTAACCCACGTAAAAACGTCAGAACTTCCAATCAAACGAGTATCAATATAATTGTCCACCCATTTGTTCCAGTTAACTGCATAAATCTTGTCATTAAACAATTCCCGGGCTTTTAACTCGATTTTGCTTACCCCTACTTCTGAATAAACAGATTCCGGTGCCTCTTCATAAGTCAATCCGGCAGTACAACTAGAAATAACTGATGCACTGCACAACACAGCTGCACCTATACATATTTTATTTAGCAATTTATTCATCATAACTATCTTTTTTTAATTGTTATAGTTGAAGTTTTTCCATCCCGGATTCTGTTGCAATTGTGTATAGTCTCTCAACATGGACTGTGAAAATGGTACAAAGTAGTATCTTGCATCATCAAACTTTCTTTCATAATAAGAATACGGCATCTCAAAAGTCTGGAATTTAGGAGTAAAATATCCTTCACCACCCGGCTCTACAGGATAACCATTCTCACCAGCCTTTTCGCTTTCCATACCTTTACGGAAAATCCATAATCCTCTGGAAGGAGTATTCAACTCTTCAATAGTCGTTTTGCCTTCTGCTTCCCCCCAACGCAATAAATCGAAATAACGGAAGCCCGGACATTCAAATGCAAATTCCAAACGACGTTGCAGTTTCATTTCATTCCACAAATCATTGCCGTCATAATTAGGCAATCCGGCACGATTACGGATTTCATTGATATAGCCTGCCGCATCGGTCTTGCCTAGTTTAATACTTGCCTCGGCACAATTCAGCAACACTTCCGCATACCGTACATTGAAATAGCAAGTCTGACGCTGGGTGTCAAAATCCAAAGTCCCGTCCGTATTGATTTTATTAAACTGAGAGTACTTCCTTGAATAATAACCAGTTATTGTTTGTGCGGAAGCTCGGTTGATTGGTGCGGAATTTAAATTTTCCATCACTCTATACCCAGAATGTAAAGCACTGTATTTTAAGGTCTTTTCATCTAGTGTAGTATTGTCAATCCAAGTTTGAATAATATAACGTTCTTCTTCCGGTCCCATATATGCTCCATCGTAAGTAACTGTGGAATAGAAGCGGCTATCGCGATTCTTGAACATATCGCGATAATTAGCAGATTCTCCTTCTAATTCTCCTTCTGCATTTCTATGGATTCCCATGGCTTTTGCCTGTGAAGTTTCCCACCAATTTTTCCATTTGCCATCAGCGTCATCTTTCTGTAAATAACAGTCTACCAAATCCTGTGTAGGAAATAAACCTGAACGACGCCCGTAAGAATAAGTCGCATCTTCGGTTGCTCCATAATAATTCCCGTCAGGTCCGTTCTTTGCAGTTGGATTGAAACCACTACGTTGGTTTTCTTTAAACATGACCGGCCAAATTGACTCAACGCTTGTATGTGACTCTGTTTTTGTGAACAGATCCTCATAATTCGGTTCCAAACTGTACTTGCCTATCAATCCTTTAGCTGCATTATAAGCCAATTCATAATAATGATTTGCATTCTTCTCAAACTTGAACAAGCCTTCAGCGTCATCCGAATATAGACCTTTGGCTGAAGCATCGGCCGCATTGGCTGCATATAAAGCCACGCGCGAGATGTATGCGTTAGCTACATCTTCATTTACCATACCAAGCGTATGCGTTCCACCATAAGCTTTAAAATAATCTACGGATTTCTGCAAATCGTCTAGAATATTGTCGAAAATAGTTTCGCGTTTAGTACGAGGCAAATAGGTTTCATCTTCAATCGTTAACGCTTTGTCTACATAAGGAACGCTTCCCCAAAACTTTTCCATGTCAAAATAAATAAAAGCACGGAAAAAGTAACATTCACCCAAGAATTGGTTCTTCTGAGCTTCTGTCAATATGCTGCTGGAAGAAATTTTTTCAATTCCAAGATTTACAGCACGAATGTTTTTATAAGCTCCACTCCATGGGGCGCTGAAACAAGTGATACCATTATTTTCATCATAAGTACGTTTGTTAAAATTGTACTGTCGATACGTATCCCAGTCCTGTTCATAGTTTCCCTGACAGTTATCTGACCACTGTTCTGACTGGAAGGTGTCACCAGATGCCGATTGGGATATGAAATAGAAATTGTTCACATAAGAACGAGCCAATTGAGGATTTTCCCAAAAGCGTTCTTCATCCACTTTTGTTGTAGGTTCTATTCCTAACGGATCACATGCAGTTGTTACTCCCATCATCGAAGAAAGAAATAACCCGGCCAGAATATATTTAGTTGTTTTATTTTTACGTTTCATATTAACCAAGTTTTATAAAGTTACTGTTACGCCCAAAGTATAAGAACGCTGGGTAGGATAGCTTCCCAAAGTACCATTGTTATTATAGATAGAAGCACCTGTAGTAATGAATTCGGGATCCTGCAAATCTTTCAGTGGATAAGATTTTTTAGTCCAAGTAAATGCGTTAGTCACAACGAAACTTAAATCCAATCCTTGAATAACTGGTAGATTTTTCAAAACCGAACGTTTTAAGTCATAACGTAAACTGATATTTTTCAGTTTCAGGTAAGAGGCATCAAAAGACCAGATGTCAATGTAACTATATCCAAATCCATTGCCTTCAGGAACCGGAGTTGGAAGAGCAGCGTCTACATCAGGGTTGCTCGGTGTATATGCATTCTGGAACGCGTATTGTCCGTAATTCCACATATAGCTTTGTTGGCTGCGGAGCGGAGAAGGCATAGCTCCCCTTGCACCGGTTGCTCCTTGGAAGAACAGTTCCAGATCGAATCCGTTCCAGTCGGCTCCTAAAGTAACACCAAATTGAGTATGTGGAGTAGACCCTTCCGCATTGAACACATAGTAATCATTTACACGACCATCACCATTTAAGTCCACCAAAGCCGGAGTTCCCAAAGTCATATTATTGTTAGCGTGTAATAAGGAATTATACATATTTTGCCATGACCCGTGTAATCCATTGGTCTTCAACCCATAAGGATATGTTATAGATTCTCCGTTTGTTACATAAGGACGTTTGCCGATATTGTCGAATGTCGGAGTCCACCAGTCCGAATCAGAGCTGCTATGGCGAGTCACCCGTTCATCCCAATAAGAATAGTTTACTCCTACACGATAACCGACTTTGCCAATCTTGTCTTGCCAGTTCAACGAAACTTCGAAACCTCCTTTTCGTGAAGTAGTGTACGGAGCATTAATTTTCGGAGTGTTCGGCATACCTAAAATATCTACCCGAATCATATCATCAGTCATGTCCATCACATCTCCTTTGTTCAAATATAAAAACGTATCGAATGATCCTGTCAAGCGGTCTTTCAAAAAGCCGAAATCCAGACCAATACCATACTGCTTACTGCTGGACCATTGTAAATTGTTTGCTACATCAGACTCGTACCATCCTACATTAGAAGCCATATTTTCTCCAAACAATATGCGGTTTGAACTCTGCGCATATTGGGTAAGGAAAGAAAATGGACTTCCCACTTCATTACCTACCAATCCAAATCCGCCACGTAATTTTATCATATTAACAATGTTCGGATTCACCAAATTCTTGAACCAAACTTCATCGGACATCACCCAACCCAATGAGAAAGCCTGAAAATATCCCCAACGTTTATCCGGGCTATAACTCAAAGAACCATTGTAGTTAGCACTGTATTGGAACAGGTACTTATTGTCATAGTCGTAAGTAAAACGCCCGATGTAAGAAGCAGAACCCCATTCTTCAGCAGAGCCACCGGCAGAAACTAATGTACCGCCTAGATCAAGCTGCGGAGCCAAAGTGGTAGGATATCCTTTTTTCTTTGCATCCGTCCAATTGCTCTTTCTTACCTGACTTTGATAGTTCACCATAGCAGATAGATTATGCTTTCCGAAAGAACGGGTATAATCAATCTGGAAAATGCCGGTCAACAACTTATACTTATTCCATTTTTCATATAAGTTGGCGTTTTCAGGATTATAGGAAGAAACGGCAGTAGCATACGGATTGTCATAAACGCCTTCCTGATCATGGTTAAAATGACGCTGATGATAATAAGAAGTAGTGAAGTTCAAGCTAGCCTGTGCAGACAAGCCTTCCACCCAAGGCACACTCCATTTCAAAGCTGCATTCATCTGGAAGCGATAAGATTCTGTATTGTTGAAACCGTTGTTCAACTGCGCCTCCACAGATCCCTTTCTTGGCAGTCCGGTACTCCAGGCAGCCGGCCTCTTAGGCATCCAGTCACCATACATGGCATTGTTGAACACACCTTCACCATCGGCAGGTTTATTGTTGTTAGAAGTATTACCGTTCAAGTTGAAAGTAAATTTCAAACTCTTGTCGCTCAACAACATGGCGTCTGTGTTCAAAATCATGTTCACCTGTTCGTATGAATATTTATCACTGACACCATTTTGCTTCATATATCCCAAACTTGAATAATATTTGATACGTTCGCCACCACCACGCAGGCTGACATTAGTTTGATACATTGGCTGTGTATGATCAAACATATCCCATGGGTCGTAAGAAGAATAGTAGTCCTGGATATTTTTACCTTGTGTCTTTAACGGATCGAACAAGTCGTTGATGTCTTGCAAAGAATACCCTAAATTATATCTTTCGTTCACCAGGTTACGGATTTCTTCAAATCCGTATCCTTTCTGCCACAGATCGCCCATATAATATTTAGAAAGTTCTGTATCATTAAAAGTCGGACTCTCCTGGAAACTTGCCAATTCCGCTTCATTACGTGCCAATGCGTACTCGTAACTACTCAATCCTTTGGGACGATAAGCAGGAGTCATGATAGACACTTTTTGGTTTAAAGTAATGGTAGGCGCGCCTTCCTGTCCACGCTTGGTAGCAATCACTACTACACCATTAGCGGCACGCGGACCATATACGGCAGTTGCAGCAGCGTCTTTCAAGATTGACATGGAAGCGATATCATCCGGACGCAAGCGATTGAAAAACTCATTACCTTGCCCCGAATCCATCACGACATCGTCAATGACATACAAGATATTTTCACCGCCTCGAATCCAAATTCTGGCGTTTTCACCCGGCGCACCGGAAGCCTGTTGAGTTACCACACCGGTAACACGTCCTCCCAACCCTTCGGACATAGAAGCAACCGGTAACTTTGCCAATTCGGACATCTTTACGGTAGCGGCAGATGCAGTCATTGTTTTGGCTTTCTGAACACCACCATAACCTACTACAACCACTTCTTGAAGAGTTTGTGAATCTTCTTGAAGAATAATTTTTAAAGATTCTCCTTTAAATTTAATCTCTTGGGTAAGATATCCCACAAAGGAAACTTGGATAACATACATACTGACTGATTTTAGTCGTTTTAACATAGCTGTGATTTTTTTTAAAGTTTATTGAAAATCAAGTAATTCCGTTTCCTTAGTTCCTTCAGAACTACTCTTAGAGCTATATATCTGAATATCAGTGCGTTTTATTTTTATGCCTCAAAAAGAAAAATTGTATTTAAAAGTCTATAGAAGGACTTTTAAATACAATTTTCTATCTATTTTCTACCGAAAAGAGTACTAATATAGAAAGCCGAATAACCATAATGGTATTTTATTATTTATTCCATACTCTATATCATCAGCGACAATATATGCATCAGAAAGTCCATTTATTTGTTGTTTACCTTTATGTCTACCACCGACTTCAAAAGTATAGCGTCCATCAATAAAGAAATCACTCTCTTTAGAAACGTTTATTTTGTGGCAATAACGCAATTGGTTGGCAAAAAAAGTTTCCCTGACATTTCCAATATCAATCTGACTGGCAGACAATGCATACATTAAATTAGGATTCTCCAAAAACAGTTTATCAGGTTTTTGCAAGCGGCTTATGCCGGAGCCTTCTTTTTGGAGATTCATAGTCAGACAGCTGTCATGGAGGGCATCCAGATAGGCCAGCAATGAATTACGCGAGATTCCTATCCGTTCACTTAGTTTGCTGACATTAGGAATAAAAGGCGCCGACTCTGCAATGATATATAGTAACTGCTTAATTTTAGTTGTATATGAAATATCAACCCCTCTTAATTGTGGAATCTCCAATTCCACAATCAGATTGACCACTTCATTTATTCTTGAATAATAAAGAGAGGGTAATTCATTGTAATAAGGATAATACCCATGTTTCAAATAATCAGAAAAATGTTTCAGAACTTTAACTTTGTCTACTATCCCGACAGATAATGCCAGATGATTGTCCAATATATTATTTAAAGTCAATATCGGCAATGATAGTTTTTCATTCCAGTTTAAATACTCGCGAAAAGAAAAACCTTGCATTTCATAAACAATAGCCCGCCGGCTTAAATCCGATTTGGCATTTAAGATTTCAAGCAAGGACGAACCTGTAAAGACTACATGAAGTTCAGGTAAGTCATCATAAATATTTTTCAGTTCTTGAGACCAGTTGGGGTATTTGTGTACTTCATCCAGAAACAGATATTTTCCTCCCCGCTTTACAAAATCGGAAGCTAAATCATAAAGTTTATTTTCACTGAACCAGATATTATCCACACTGGCATAAAGTACGGTTTTATCCATTGAAAGGTTCAGTTTGATATACTGCAACAATAAAGTTGTTTTTCCAACTCCCCGGGCCCCCTTTATACCGATAAGACGAGCTTCCCATTCTATCTCATTCATCAGGCTACGTACAAAAGAAGTATTCGTTATAGCCAGTTTCTTGATAAAGGATTCAAATAATCGTTCCATTTCTAAGGAAGAGAATATATCACATAACCTCTTCCTTTTTAATTAATAAACTTGGACTATCGTCATATTTCAGACTGTTTTTTCATTAATTCAAATTAGGTCCTTCGCCAAATTGCGGATTTCCTTCATCTACCCATACACGCTGAGAGTTTAGTTTGTCAGGATCTGCATTGTCAGTACCATAAGAGAACCCTTGCGCTTTATATGCTGCAATTGTAATATCACGCATCTGATCTGTAGGAGCAGGTTCGCTTACTTTGAAACGTCTCGGAATTAATGTTGAATAATCCAATAAATCACTAAATTCCTCCCAAGGTAATAATGTACTGTTTTTCATGGGAATACCGGAACGACGTACATTTATAAACTGATCAAGAGGGCTCATTATATAGTGGATGTACTGCTGAATATATACCTTTTCCAAATCAGATTTAGTATCACCAGTTAATTTGAAAGCATCATGAGAGAGCATTTCATTAACCATGGTATCATCAATCTTAATAGTAGCATCGAGCGGGTCATTTACACAAGTACGTGAATAATAAGGAACTTGATTGAGTTCCGCTGCTTTGTCATATACATAAGCAGATAAACGACAACCTTCTGTCAGATATTCTTGAGCCGATTTAGGTGCATTAGCTCCTAATAATTTAAATTCAGCTAATAATAATTGTACTTCTGCTGCTGAGAAATAAATGCCATACCATGGGGTTATTTGAATATCTTTATCAGGTGTTACATCCGGTGCATCTGGATAAGTGAAGTCATAAATACCTTTTACTAATTCCTGATTGCGGAATGACAGCGCTTCATAATCTCTTGTTCCACCTGCGGAAGTTTTTAACTGGAACAATAAACCTGTAGGGTCAAAAATCCATTTGTTATTCTCTTCCAAGCCAGCACCAATCTTTAAAGGGGCTCCGTAATAACGTACCCATGGTTCGCCTGGACCTGTCCAGCCTTTAAATTTACCGTCTTCGATAATAGCGTTTTCGGCGATATAAGGAGGAATTTCTTTACCTTGATCCAAGAATGCTTGTATTACAGCTCCGTTAAACTCATTCTTTGTGAAGGCACTTAACAGACGTGTGTCGCGGTTGTCTTTCATAAAGTCAATTAATAAATCATGTCCGGCACCTTGAGGGAAATCATTGTTCCAGTGATTGTTTGTTCTTCCGCGATTATAAATAAAATCATCAGTTGCGGATTCTAATATACCAGCCTGATTGGCTATGACTTCATTTGCTATCTTAATGGCTCTGTTTCTGTCTTTATTAACAAGACGTGCTGCTAGCTTTAATTTTAAAGAGTTGGCGAATTTCGCCCATTTTTTGACATCGCCATTGTATATGAAATCCTGATTACCTAAGATATCGCTAATATTATTAGTCGTAAGATAGTTAATAGCCTCGTCCAATTCCTTCAACCAATAATCATATAATTCTTCCTGTGTGTCAAATTTGGGATACAATGTGCCTCCATAACGAGCCATCTCTGCTTCCGTGTATTGAAGTGAGCCATACATATCGCTATCACCCATTGCCAGAAAGACAGCTAAAGGATTACATAGATATTGAATATATCCATAACGTGCTTTATCTTCATCAGACATTTGAGAAATTTGATAACGTAAATCATTTATCATACGTAAAGTATCGTATATATTCGATCCTGTACTACCTTGCTCGGTTATCAGATTAAAACTGTCTACATTACCACTTGGGCTAACAATACACTGTCCCCAAGCACCAATACGCGGAAAATCATAATACCATGCAGAATAATCCATCGGTTCGAATTGATATAGGCATTCCGTGAATAAAAAACGGATATTAGGAGTTGAAATGTCACCTTCACTTGAGTTTATATCTTTAAACTCATCGGCACAAGAGGATAAAAGTCCTGCACCTAAAATGCATGAAGCAAATAAATATTTTAATTTCATACTAATTCAATTTTATATTGTTAAAGCATTATGCATTAGAATTCGGCATTAATAGTAAACGTATAGTTTCTAATATATGGTTCATAACCACGGATACGGAATTCTGCAGATCTATTACCACGAACACTTTCCGGGTGAACGTTATTAGGCAATGAATTATATATATAGCCTACATTGCGTGCTGCTAAACTTAAATTCAAACCTTTAGCACCAATCTTTGATGCTATGCTTTTAGGCATACGATATGACAATGTGATATCACGAAGAGCTATGTAACTTAACTCATGCACCCAGTCATCATTAACGACACCTTCGCCCCAAGAATTTCTAAACACATGATATGCACTAGCATGGGTCGGTTCGATAATACCTGCATCAATAGCTTGCTGATGGGTCATACCACTGATGTCATGTGATTTGCCATCAATACCTGTAGCTGAAGTACCCGGTGCAAACACTCCTTCTAAAATAACACCATCTTCATAGGTGATTCCATTGCTACCCCCTGCATACTGACTTGTCCAAGTCAAACCACCACTTGCCGCATCACGATATTTTAAAGACGTTTTAGTCCAGCCGGCATTTGAACCGTAACGGTTGCTATACATAGCTACTAAACCACCGATACGCATATCAAGACCTACATGTAAACTTAAATTTTTCCAGCGCAGGCTTGTTGACATAGAACCTAAAAAATCCGGTTGCATATCACCCAATTCCTGAACCACTCCACTTCTACGTTCGTATACAGCACGACGCGTATCACTGTAGTTCAACAAAACTCGCCCTTGATCGTCACGAGCAGGAAGAATATCAGTCATTAACATACCATAACTTCCACCAACTTTAGCAACAGAACCAATACGGTAGTCATAGGCGTTTACTTGACCTGCAAGTGAAATATATTCAGCTGCATCCGGATGGAGTTCTACAATCTTACTCGTATTTTTGGTCCATGTGAAATCTAGTCCCCATTCCCAATCTTCATTTTGGAAAGGAATAGTATTCAAAGCTAACTCTATACCTTGATTCTGAATATTACCAGCATTAATCAATTGTGTACTGATACCTGATACCCAAGGAGTTGCTATTTCCATTATTTGATCTTTGGTATTTTCTTTATAGTAAGTTACATCCAAATTCAGACGGTTTTTAAATGTACGGAAGTCCAAACCAATTTCCCAAGCATTTTTACGTTCCGGTTTTAAATTGGAGGCTTTCATTATTGTATTTAAAGTATTGGTATAAATATTCCCGCCATTAGGCAATTCAATTGTACCAAATCCATAAGCCTGGTTTACATAATAAGGATCGGTATCATTACCTACTTGTGCCCACGAGCCACGAACCTTAGCGAAAGAGATCCATTCGGGCAATTGCTCACGGAATGTTTCACTAATAATCCAAGAACCTGAAACTGAAGGGTAAAAATAAGAATGATTACCTGTACCATTAGCATAAACTAATGCAGAAGACCAATCATTACGTCCTGTAACATCCAAATAGACTTGATTCTTCCATCCTAAATTTAAAGCAAAAATGGCAGAAAGCATACGTTTTTCGCTTTTCAATCCACCATCGGATTTTTTAGGATTCTTTGAGTTATCAACGAACCATTGTCCAGGAACCACCATACCTCCGTCAGTATTTACAGAATATTCATATCTGCTAGTATTATAATATTCAAAGCGTGCAAAGCCACCAATATAATAATCTTTTATAGTTTTGTTCCAAGTAAACGAGCCACCAAAAGTGGTTTGTTCCTTTGTGTTTTGCCAAATTTTATAATAGCCTCCATCATTGGCATATCCGGTTCCTAATTCTTTGTTATCACCACGATTGTAGTAATAATTCATATTAGCATCAGCTTTAAATTTCAGCCAGTCGGTTATTTTCATATTAACTTCAAAAGTAGGGCGTACAACTGTTTCTTTTTGGCGATAATCATATTTATCAATTTCGAACCAATAGGTTTTACCAGGAACATTTCCATAGATGTCACCATAATCAGTACTTGCCACTCCACCATGTTCGCCGAGATATTTGTTACGGAAATATTGGGGGTCATAATTGGGAGTCCATGTTCCGTTTACGAAATTTTCACCGATATTGCGTGCTGCATTTCTTGGCGTTGAATTAGAAAAATTCACAGAAGCTGCAACATCTACCCAATCATTTAATTTATGTGTTGCTTTTACCAAGAAAGAATAACGCTCAAATGTATTATTCGGAGTAGTGGATTCAGCATGTTTATAAGACATGGAAGCATAGAATGTGGTTTTGTCATTACCACCATGAATAGCTAGATTTGTATTGGTGTTGAAACCTATTTGATACATATCCAACATATTATTTTTATGTGGGGAATAAGTAGTCATTGTACCGTCATAATTTTCAATTTGACTACCGTCATATTTAGGACCAAATCCAGTTCCCCAAGTTCCAATTAAGGTATGTTGTCCAGCTGAGTTCACTTGGAATTGTGTTGGTTGCCAGATATTACCATCACCATCTGCGTCATAACGTCCTACATACGGACCATCACCATAGACAGTCTGAATATCTGGAGTTTTATATGCATGGTCGATACCGAATGTTTGAGAGAAACTGATACCTAATCCACTACCACCCTTGCCACTTTTAGTAGTAATTACAACAGCACCATTCAAACCACGAGAACCATAGAGTGCAGTCGCTGCGGCACCTTTTAAAACAGAAACTGTTTCAAAATCATCAGGATTTAGATTTTTCAATTCATTACCATAGTCACTGGAATTACTCCCCCAGTTCAAGTCATCATTACCAGATACATTATTATCCAGTATAACACCGTCTACTACATAAATAGGCTGGTTGTTATTGCCCATCGTGGAAGCACCACGGATTTGAATTTTGGCTGCGCCAAAGATACCACCATCTGAACTGGAAATTTCAACACCTGCTACTTTTCCTTGTAATGCAGTAACCGGAGAAATGGTGTTGGCTGCTTTCAATTCATCACCCCTTACTTCGGTAACGGCATAACCCAGCGCCTTTTCCTCACGTTTCAATCCTAGAGCGGTTACAACTACCTCACCCAACAATTGAGTATCATCTTTCAAAAGAACATCTAGAGGTTTCCCGGTCCATTTTATTTCTTGAGTAGCATAACCAACGAAAGAGATAACAATGATATCCCCTTCCTTTACATTACTTAAAGAGAAGTCACCGTCAAGCCCTGTGATAGTACCATTCGTAGTCCCTTTCACTACTACAGATGCACCGATAACACCTTCTCCCGTAGCATCCTTGACGATACCCGTACATGTCCCTGTCTGTTGTGTGATTTTCACATCGGTAACGCCGGGATTGGCGACCGCGTATGCTGCTCCTGTAGAGGCACCCATTAGGAACAGCAACATACTGACTGATTTTAGT
>PPYE01130322.1_pt1 | contig 26520 bp, 26 predicted proteins | sample 1559881 | NCBI WGS metagenome assembly PPYE01 (sample SAMN08240022, study PRJNA423297) | Human gut metagenome, whole genome shotgun sequencing project. | reverse complement strand
ATCTACTACCGCTTCATCGGCAAAATCGACTGACCTTTCTTTTTTACCCAACAATATCTTTAATTAAGGGAGACGGGAAGAGGATATCCGAGCATAGATTCATTAAAGGAAATATCCAGATATTTCTCTGTGTCCATTGATGAGCTGTTATCCGGAGATCAGTTGGTTTTGATTGCTGAAAAAGAAAACAAGTCAAATCTCAATGGTCTATGTGACTTGTTATTTGGATTTACCGATTTGCTCTCTTTGATGCTTATTTTTCTTCCATTGTATGCCAAACCGGTTGATGGATATATCTATTCAGTAAGTCTTATTGAGTATGTAGATAATGAAATTTGGATTCGTATGACATACTGGGGTCTTTTTATCGCATTAACGATTATTGGAATTGTGAATATTTTAATGGTCAATTTCAAATTTGAAAAGGGAAAAAAGGTGATTACTTTTTTGTCTGTAGGGCTTAGTATTATTACTGTTTTGTATCTGGCGATTGCGAGAGAACCATATGCAGTAACAGTGGCTTTTCTGTTGTTACTTATAAAAGGGGGGCTACTTTATAAACGAGCCGCAGCAGGCCGATAAGGGGTTGGGCCATACAACTTCCAGTTTGTAAGGATAAGCGTGTACTTCTTGGAAAGCTGCGGGCCGGGCATGCCCGGCCCCTACGGTGCGGCTGCGCATAAACGCCATCCACTCCGCACATACTCTCCTACAAAGGAGGGTCCATCTATGTCTTGTTTCAAAAAGGTTTTGCTTCTGCTTTCCATTGTCGGCGGCATCAACTGGGGCATTTACGGCATCTGGGGGTTCAACGCTGTGGGGTGGCTGCTGGGCGGCAGCATGAGCTGGCTGTCCCGCACCGTGTTCATCATCGTGGGGCTGTCGTCGCTCTGCCTGATCCCCGGGCTGTTTATGGCCGAGACGAAAACCGCAGAGTAAAGGTTAAACTTCGGGTAGAGATGAAGTTCTCTCCCCCACCCGCTGCGGCGGGAGCCACCTCGCAGAGGGGGCCAAGAAAGTAAACAGCGGGTGCCGCACGGACACCCGCTGTTTTTTTATAAAATCTGCTGCATTTCCAGCTTGCTGCGGCGGGTGTTCATGCCGACGCTGAGCACAATGCCGACGCAGAGATACATCATGACGACGCTTGACCCGCCTGCCGAGAAGAACGGCAGCGTCACGCCGATGACCGGCAGCACCTGCAAATTCATGCCTATGTTTATCACACACTGCAAAAACAGCGCCGCAAAGATGCCGACGCAGATATTGCAGCCCAGCGCGTCGGGGCATTGCAGACCGGTGCGCAGTGTGCGCAGGCAGAGCGCAAACAGCAGCAACAGCACCGCCGCCGCGCCCAGAAAGCCCAAAACGTTTGCCAGATACGCAAAAATAAAATCGTTCCAGGCGTTGGGCACAAAGATGTGCTCCCCGGAGAGCAGCCCCTGCCCCGTCAGCCCGCCGGTGCCAATGGCCATGGCCCCCTTGTTCTGCTGGTAGGTAATATCCGCCAGCGCAGGGTCATCGGGGGTGAGCACAGCCAGGATGCGCTTGAACTGGTAGCCCTTCAAAATGCCGGGCCGCAGTGTCAGCAGCGCCGCGCCGCCGACCACACCCGCCGTCAGGCCGCCCGCCACCAGCCAGTGGGACAGCCCGCCCGCGTAGAGCATGACCAGCCCGATGCCCAGAAACACCAGCGCCGTGCCGTCGTCACCCTGCACATGAATGGCCGCCGCAGGCAGCGCAATGTGCACAAAAAGCAGCAGCAGATTTTTGGGGCGGTTCACCTGCCCGCGCACCTGGCTCAAATGCAGCGCCAGCGTCAAAATAAAGCTGATTTTTGCCAGCTCGGCGGGCTGGAAGGTCATGCCGCCCACCCGGTACCAGCTGTAGTTGGACGTGCCGCCCGCGTCATAGCCAATCGTGACCAGGCCGGTGTTGACGTTGTGCAGAAACAGCGTCGGCAGCACCAGCCCCCACGCCACAACACCGTGCAGCGGCCACGCCCGGGCCAGCGCATGGTAATCCGCCGTGGAAAAGACGGCGGCCAGCATCAGCCCCAGCAGACTGGCGATGAGCTGCACCGACGCCTTGTTGTTGCTGCCAAGCTGCGTCTGCCCGATGGACACCAGCACCGCAATGCTGATTGCCGAGCACGCCGCACAGAGCAGCAGATAGATCACATCGACCCGGCGCAGATACCGGCGGATGAGCGGATACATGGGCAGGCTCCTTTCCTGATAGATGCCTTTATTATAGCGCATTTCGACGAATTTTGCCAAGTTACAGATTAAATTTTACAAATGTGGATTTCTGTACTATAATATATATGTGTGTGGCCGCGCCTTATGCGGCCCAAAACAAGGAGCTTGCTTATGCAGGAATTTGTGACCCATTCGCGGGAGGAAACCGTCGCCGTTGGCCGTGAGCTTGCCAAAACGCTGCCCGCCGGGGCGCTGATCGCGTTCACAGGCGGTCTGGGCGCGGGCAAGACCGCGTTCTGCCAGGGGCTGGCCGAGGGGCTGGGCTGCACCGACCCGGTGTCCAGCCCGACGTTTGCCATCGTGAACTATTACCGCGGCCCGCGGCCCTTTGCGCATTTTGATTTATACCGCATCCACACCGAGGGCGACCTGGCCGCCGCCGGATTCTACGACTACCTCGACATGGGGGCCGTTGTCGCCTGCGAGTGGAGCGAGAACTGCGCGGAGCTGCTGGATTTGGAAAATCCCCTCCGCATCCACATTGAACGGGTGGACGAGACGACGCGGAAGATCACGATTGGGTAAAGCCTCTGCGGCTGTAGGGGTCGGCGTCCTCGACGACCCGGGAGCTGTGCGGCTGCCGCACGGTTGCGGCGGCATGAGGGCATGCCGCCCTACGCACTACTTTTCAACAGGATGTAGGGCGGGGTGCCCTCACCCCGCCGGGACCGTGCCATCGCAACCCATTTACGGGCAATCGCAGTACACTCGCCCCTCATCCGCCCTCGGGCGGGGCCTCGGGCACCTTCAGTCTCCGCGCTAAAAGCCGCCTCTCCGGCGGTTGCGCTCCGACACGCGCCTGCGGGCGCAGCCCCAAGGGGGAAGACTCTATACTCTATTACATTTTTAAACAGGTGATCCAATGAATATCCTAGCTGTAGATACCGCGGGCAAGACGGCGGCGGTGGCGGTGCTGCGGGACGATGTCCTGCTGTATGAGGCCCAGTGCAACAACGGCCTGACCCACAGCGAAACGCTGCTGCCGATGATCGACACCGCACTGAAGGCCGCCGGGCTGACCGTTGACGACCTCGACGTGCTGGGCGTGACGAACGGCCCCGGCAGCTTTACCGGGCTGCGCATCGGGCTGGCCGTCGTCAAGGGGCTGGCCCTGCCCCGCCAGATCCCCTGCGCGGGCGTCTCCACGATGGCTGCGCTGGCCTACGGCCTGGCGGGCGAGGGCACCGTCATCGGTGCGCAGGATGCCCGCCGCGGGCAGGTCTACTGGGGCGCATTTGACCTGGCGGCCCATGACCGCCTGACCCCGGACACCGCCGCACCGGTCACGACGCTGGAAAATTTTGTCCAAACCTGCAAAAAACCTCTGTTTTTTGTTGGCGACGGCGCAACTTTGTGCTACAATACATATAAGAATGTTCCGGGCGTGGTCTGCGTGCCGCAGCCGATGCAGGTTTTGCGCGGTGCGGGCGTGGCACTGGCCGCCAGGGCCATGTGGGAGCGCGGCGAGTGTGTGCCGCCTGCCGCCCTGCTGCCTGACTACCACCGTTTGAGCCAGGCCGAGCGGGAGCGCGCGGAACGTGAAAAAACAGAGGGGAAACAAAATGAAGTTTGACAAACCGATTGCACTTGCTGCCGACCACGGCGGCTATGAGCTGAAGGAGGCCATCAAGGCTCATCTGGACGAGCTGGGTGTAGCCTACACCGACTTTGGCACCGATTCCACCGCCAGCGTGGACTACCCGGACTTTGCCGCCAAGGGCTGCAAGGCCGTGCAGGACGGCAGCTGCGCACTGGTCATCCTGTGCTGCGGCACCGGCGTAGGCATGTCGATGTGCGCCAACAAGATGAAGGGCATCCGCGCCTGCTGCTGCAGCGATACCTTCAGCGCCGAGTTTACCCGCCGCCACAACAACGCCAACGCCCTCTGCCTGGGCGGGCGCGTCGTGGGCGCGGGTCTGGGCTGCCAGATCGTGGACGCCTTCCTGAACGCCGAGTTCGAGGGCGGACGCCACCAGATGCGCATCGACAAGATGATGGCGCTGGAAAACCACTAAGTTTCACATTGCCTGCACGGCAGGCTGAATATCTTTAAAATGCAAGGAGATCGTACCATGAGCGTTGTTGAAATTGTTGACCATCCCCTGATCCAGCACAAAATCAGCCTGCTGCGTGACCGCAACACCGGCACCAAGGAGTTCCGTGACCTCGTGAGCGAGATCGCGATGCTGCTCTGCTATGAGGCTACCCGCGACCTGCCCACCGAGGAAGTCGAGGTCGAGACCCCCGTGGCTCTGGCCCGCACCAAGGTCCTGGCCGGCCGTAAGCTGGCTCTGGTCCCCATCCTGCGCGCCGGCCTCGGCATGGTGGACGGCATGCTGAACCTGATCCCCGCCGCCAAGGTCGGCCACATCGGCATGTACCGCAACGAGGAGACGCTGGTGCCGGTCGAGTACTACTGCAAGCTGCCCAGCGACATCAATGAGCGCGAGGTTTTTGTCCTCGACCCGATGCTGGCTACCGGCGGCAGCGCCTGCGACGCCATCGGCCAGATCAAGAAGCGCGGTGCCAAGCACATCAAGTTCATCGGTCTGGTTGCTGCCCCTCAGGGTCTGAAAGCTCTGCATGAGGCCCACCCCGATGTGGACATCTATGTCGGCGCACTGGACGAGAAGCTGAACGACAACGGCTACATTGTCCCCGGTCTGGGTGACGCCGGTGACCGTATCTTCGGCACGAAGTAAGACTTTAAAATAAAAACAGGGGCGTGAACCGTTATGGATTCACGCCCCTGTTTTTTCAGTTTTGTAGGGGCCGGGCATGCCCGGCCCGCGCGTATAAGGCAAACAGTCATTTGCGGGAAAATGGAGGGCGGCAGCGCTTTTATCTTCCTACAACCGTATCCGCCTCTAAAATTGCGTCGTTCTGCTCTTTATACCGGGCGGCAGTCTCGTCATCCAGCACGTAGACCGTGACGGGGATAACCGCGTTCTCCACCGACTCCTCGTACGTCTCGTAGTACAGATCAATGAAAGCCTTTCCCTGCACCAGAGCCGTGCCGGTGTCAGCGGCGTAGGCGTAGCCATAGACGAACTTTCCATCGTCGCTGGTGATGTACAGCAGAGAGCCGTAAGGTATGACGCCCGGATTGATGGCCACTGTGCCGTAGGTCAGTCGGCGCCCGCTGGCACCCTTGGCCGTGGCGGAGGCGGAATAGCCCGTGGCACGCTGCCCCGTATAGGTTGCGGCAACGCCCTCGACGGGTACGCCATCGACCACATCCGGCCCGACAAAGCTGGAAACGGGAACCTGCTCGCCGTAAATTTTCTGCACGGTGGGCACCATCTCGGCCTCACTCACACGCTCGATCTCATTCGTCTCGGCCCACTCGCCGTCGATCCACTTCTCGCGGTAGACAACGGTGTCCTGCCCATCGTGTCCCTCCTCCAGGGTCATGACCTTGCTCTGCTTGCGGTAGAACAGGCTCGTCGGGATCTCCTCGATCTCGGTGGGGACGACCTCATCGACAGTGTACTCGTTGTAGGTAACGCGCTGCACCGTGATGCCGCTGCCCTCGGGGACGATTTCATCCGCTGCGGGGGTCAGCAGGTCGTCCGCCGTGTAGGTCAGCCCGGCGCGCTCAAGCAGCTCCGCCGTTGTGTGCGTGCCGGTGACGGTCAGCTCCTGCATTGCGCCGTCCGCCGTGACCGACACCGTATAGGCGCGCAGGACGTCCAGCCGCTCCCCGTCCTCAGTCTGGGACCAGACGGCCTCGTCGTGCTCGCCCAGCGGCGGCGTGCCGGACTGCTGCAGAACGGCAGCCAGATCGGTGGCTGCCGTCAAAATGCGCACGGTATCGCCGTGGGTATCGGCGACGGTGGTAAAGTGCAGCGCCGACCCGGTAAACGTGATGGCCGCTGCCAGCGCTGCCGCCCCGCCCAGCAGTGCCCCCCACTTGGGGCCCGCCAGCGCCGCCCAGCGGCGGATATGCTCCCTTGTTTTTACGGATAAGGCCATGAAAAGCCTCCTTTTTTTGCCATAGAAAAGGCGTCGGCCCACAAGGACCGACGCCATAAATGCTGTGGGATAAAGCTTTTGCTGCGCAGCAGAAATCAGCGCTTGCTGAACTTATGCGGCGCAGATGATGTGTTATTGATATTTCAGTCTTTGCGTTTTCGGATTGAAATAATAACACAAAATCGTAAGTTTTGCAAGCCTTTTGACAAAATAGCCGCACTTGTAACAAAAATCGACTATGTGCCTTGCTTCTTTTGTGCTTCTTACCCATAGCAGCTCAGGGCGATGGAAAGAATTGCGGGGTTGCAAGGCACACCTAAATTAAATCGGAGGATTCGATTATGAATGAATTTGATTTTAGTGTTTTAACTGCGGGCGAGCCTGCACAGTTTGGAAAATACGGCAGTCTGCGGCTGCGCTATCTGAAAGAAAACAAGCCTACACTATATCAGGCTTTGCTACAAGGTCATTTGCTCAATGCTCACCTAAACGAGATTGACCAACAGGCCCATGAAGTGGTGGAGCAAATCGCGCAGCAGCTTATCCGTAGCGAACAGTTTGACGAATCGGTCAAGCTATCGAATCCTATTCTGTGGGTGCAAAAGATGAATTCTTTCAAGGATATTGCCGAAGAAACTATTATGCGTGACTTGATTTATTGCTAATTTGAAAATTGTCGGATGCCCTGCTACGGTGAGAGCATCCGATTTTGTTTTTACTCAATTCATTGCGTTGTCTCTACATTGCCAAACCGTCAAAATCACTTGCTTAGCTCTTCTATGTGGGTGCTTATATAGTTTAGGAATAAGGTGGCACTTTCTAATATATTAGAAAATGTTTCTGTATAATTTTCCTTTTGGATATCAAATACCTTTGATATTTTTTGATAACTCTTTCCTTTTCTATGTCCTGTTCCGCTAGAGCGTAGTTCTTGTAAATTTCTTAAAAACTTAATATGGTCTTGATAGCCTGTAAGTTGTTTCTCTTGAAACCATACTTCCAACTTTGATATACTCCCCACAAGTTTCTCATATGTACCCGTCAAATGTGAAACAATTTCTTTTTCATTTAATGAATCTAACAACACCTTCACCAAAGATAGCACTAACATATCCATTTCAACAATCGAATTGTTGATTGGAATACGAAGCCCTTCAAAATTGTACCGATCCTGCTCATCAAGTTCTAGAAACAAGGGCCATCCTGCTTTTTCAGCAAATTGACGATTTGTCTTTACATAAGTATTTTTGAAAACGAAATCCTGTGATTGGGAACTGGCCGGTAATGCCATAAAGTCTCTCTTAAACTTTGTTGCACTTAGTTTTGCATCAAGAGCCTTATTAAATCCTCTCCAATAATGCTGCTCTTGTTCACTTGGCAAGTTCCTACCCAAATCACCAAGATAAGCCGAAACATAACCCGTATTTTGGTTATCAATATACAATGACCATAACGTACCACATCGTATAATTCCATCATCAACTTTATATTTTTCCGGGTTTGAATAGTACTTACTTAAAACAGCGGAGTCAAAGAATATGGGTGTCAGATAATGTGGGGCATCAGGGTTAGCTCCAAAATAATTACTCAATTTACTCGGATCACAAGTATAGTGTAATTCTCTACCATTGTCATCAACACCAACAATAAACTCAATATACTGCTTCTTTTCATTGTATGGCCAAATATTGCAGTCTTTTAGTTCGCATCCAAAGAGTACTTTTTTCCCGAATAAAATAGAAAAGTTTTCTTCCTGAATTCCATTGTGTCCTCTACCTATATTCACCGTGTAAAAAACAGTATTGTCATCATTTCGATAATCGAAGCTATCCGTTGGGAAAATATCTTCTACAATATCGGTGCATCTGCTATCAATATGTATAATGAGTGCCATATTCTTTATTGCAAGATAGCTTTTGAGATACCTCTTATGTATGCTAACCAAATTATCATCAGAGATTTTTACAACAGAAGTATCGCTCTCCAAGTCTACGTACTCTTTAGACTGCGAGTTATAATACAGGTTAAAAAGGAATCTAAATTCTTCCACAATTTCTATATTATCTCTTGCCAAGTCATTATAATCTCTTTTGATAACTAATGGCTCTATACTCGCATTATTTCCCCACTTATAATACGCGGCTTCTCCAGAATCCCATGCTCCATAAACAGTAACTCCTGGGCGCAATAAGCCGTAAGCATCGTAGGTATCTGTTTTTAATTGTTCTTCTGTCCTATCAGCTGGAACAAGGTAGCTTTGAAAAAATATATCCCACTTGTCATCTTTTCTTCCTCCATATACAGGTACGAATATTCCTTTATCCCAATCGTTTTCAATCCATTCTCTAATTAAGACTTGATAAATATAGCTCTTATCCAACGTAAAGTTTCCTCCCATTCCACCTACTAATTGTAATTAAATTTTACTGTACATTCTGTGAGTCGTCAATCCTCCCACATCAACTTTTCTTTGATACATATCGTTCGCCAACTTTTCGGGGAATAGTACGAGCAAGCACGGCATTTGGTACACCAAACGCCCACTTGTTGGGGGAACCCCCAATCCCCGGACACAAGCGGGAGATGTCATAATTTGCCTTATGAGAAGATCGGCAAAAACGAGCCTGTTTGTATTGCCGATGAAGTGCCGTTTGAGATTCCGGAGAGTTGGGAGTGGTGCAGAGTTGGTGACTTGTTTTCGAACATGACCGGGTTGTCTTATAAAAAAGAACAGCTTTTAACAAAGTCAGATAACATGGTTCGTGTCTTAAGAGGCGGAAACATTGACAATGAAAGCTATAATTTGAAGAATGATGATGTTTTTATTTCCGCTGAGTATGTTAAGTCTGCATTACTACTAAAGAAAAATTATATGATTACACCAGCAGTAAGTAGCCTTGAACATATTGGTAAAATTGCTTTGGTTGAATGTGATTATGAAAATGTAGTAGTCGGTGGATTTGTTTTGATGCTTGTTCCACATCTAAGCAATGATGTTTTATCGAAATATCTGCTATATGCTTTTGCAACAAAAACTCACAGAGATAATTGTAGGAATATCACGCATAAATCGGGACAAGCTTTTTACAATATTTCGCGTGAGAAGCTAATGAATCTACCCATTCCACTTCCGCCTGTTTCCGAACAGAATCGAATTGTAAAAAAAGTAGAAGAACTTTTGCCTGATATAAAGAAATACAATGAACTCGATCAGATAAGTGAAGCGCTCAATTCTTCTTTTCCTGAGCAACTAAAGAAATCCATTTTGCAATATGCTGTCCAAGGCAAGCTCGTTCCACAAGACCCCACGGATGAACCTGCATTCGCCCTTTTAGAACGCATCCGTGCAGAGAAAGAACACCTCATCAAATCCGGCAAAATTAAGCGTGATAAGCATGAATCCCTCATTTTTAGGCGGGATAATTCTTATTATGAGAGAGTAGATGGAATAGAACGCTGTATCGACGATGAAATACCGTTTGAAATTCCGGAGAACTGGGAAGTTGTACGCCTGCAAAATATCGGAGAGTATCGAAAAGGCCCTTTTGGCAGTAGTTTAACCAAAAGTATGTTTGTTCCTAAAAGTAAGTCAAGCATTAAAGTATATGAGCAGAAAAATGCTATTCAAAAAGACTGTACACTGGGAACATACTATATTCCAATGGAATACTACAATGAGAAAATGAAAGGTTTTACAGTTTTACCTAATGATATAATTGTTAGTTGTGCAGGAACCATTGGAGAAACCTATATTCTGCCATCCTCTGCGGAAATCGGAATTATCAATCAAGCGCTTATGCGAATGCGGATAACATCACAGATAAATGTTGATTACTTTCTCATTTATTTTGACTATGTGGTAAAGGAAACTGCACGAGAAAGTAGTAAGGGCTCTGCAATAAAGAATATCCCACCTTTTGACATTTTCAAAAAGATTATACTACCGCTACCACCCCTAAAAGAGCAAAAACGAATTATTCAAGAAGTTCAAACAATTCAATCACTTATTTCATCGTTATAAGTAAACGCCACACACTCCGTGCAATAGAGCGTGTGGCGTTTACATTTACCAATTCACGATATTATCAACAAGCAGTCGTTGCTCTGTTGCGGTCTTGCGTAGATAAATGCGCGTAGTTTCAATACTTTCATGCCCCATCAGATCAGCGAGAAAGGCAATATCACTGCATCTATCCAAAAAACTTTTTGCAAAGCGGTGGCGGAAAGAGTGCGGATAAACTACGGCAGGGTCAATGCCATACTGCACTGCTAATTTTTTGAGTTGACCGGAGATTCCTCTGGTGGTAATCCGCTCACCAAAGCGGTTTAAAAAGATAAAACCGCTGTCTCGGTGGATTTCATTTAGCCATGCGAGGGCTTCCTCTTGCAGTGTTTTCGGAATATAAATGCGGCGCAGTTTTCCACCTTTTGAATACAAATCAAGATGCCCTAACTTGATATGCTCGACTTTGATTTGTACCAGTTCGCTGACGCGCGCACCGGTGGCAGCTAAAAAACGAATAACGAAATACCAAAGCAAATTGTCATCACGCTTTAAGCAGTTCTTAAAGTATGTATAATCCGCTTCACTGATGACGTTTTCTAAAAAGGCTTTCTGTTGCACTTTTACGGAAGATAACGCCCACGCACTTTTCCCAATACTCTCCAAATAGCAGTTGATGGCCCGTATACGCAAATTTACGGTTTTGGGCTTGTACTGCTCTATGAGCCACGCCTTATGCTCTTTTAAGCTGCGTTTTGTCACGGAATCATATCTTTCGTAAAATTGTCTTACTGCAAACAGATACGATTTAACGGTGTTTTCTGCAAGGTTTGTACCTCTTAAATGTCTTTCAAATTCTACAATCATGGTGAAAGACCTCCTTTCACCATGATTGTACAAAATCATTATCGCATTGTATGAATTTTGCTCAAAATGTCATCGATTTTTTCAACGATGCGGTATTGTTCAGAATTTGGCGGTAGTGGCATTAAAGTGGCTACTATTTTTTCTTTCGATATATTAGGCTGCGCTCCGCCCTCACCGAGCTTAATAAATGCTGTTTTCTGAGACATCAAAAAGTAAAAAAGGAATTTGTTGTAAACACCTATAAACGGAACACAAGCACAACAAGCTTGATTCGTCGTTGCCGGAAGTTGTAGTATTCCAAGCTTTCCTATTGTAGCACCGTACATTGCAATAAGAACTGAACCGACTGGGTTCAACTTAACCGATGTTTCAGTAAGGGCAAGATTAGTAATGGTTTCAGGGATATAAGTTATGTATCCATCATTCAAATCACCAGTTTTTAACCATGGAATCGTTCCATTATAATATTCTGATTTTGTACGACTTGGCGTAGCACCTGATCCCCACTCGCCTATATTTCCCAACCTTACCCATTCCCACCCATCCGGGACCTCAAACGGTATTTCATCGTCGATACAGCGTTCTATTCCGTCTACTCTCTCATAATAAGAATTATCCCGCCTAAAAATGACGGATTCGTGCTTGTCACGCTTGACCTTGCCGGATTTGATGAGTTGTTCTTTTTCTGCACGGATGCACTCTAAAAGGGCGGATGCAGGTTCATCCGTGGGGTCTTGGGGAACGAGCTTGCCTTGTACGGCATATTGGAGAATAGATTTCTTTAGCTGTATCGGGAACGTAGTACTCAGATTTTCAAGATTGCGATACGCCCCATCATAAACCTGAACAATCGGAAGAACTTTTGATAATTGATTCAAAATTCTGTATTGTTCCATAACGGGTGGCACAGGAATCAACGCGTTACTTAATCGCTCGTCATTGATTGCTGGATATGCTACACCTTTTGAGTTGTCGCTGTCGTTGGCATAATTGTCAAAATCGGGAGACATCATGTAGTAGAACAAAAACGCATTAGAATAATCTGCACAACATTTTAGGACGGCAAAACCGGTACTGGCAATAGGTTCTTTTGTAAATTCTCTATCTATAATGCACATATTGTGCAGATACGGACGTACCGTAGAGTATAATATGTCACCGGTTTTTACAATTTTTCTTGCTCGTGATGCCGCGTTTTCTGGAGCCACAATGGTTTCTTTTTCGTTTAATCGTTGATGTTGATTATCAATCGAGCCTATATCGATATAGCAAAATTCGGAGGATGGCTTTTTCTGCCCATGATTGTAAGTAAGATTTCCTAATCTCACCCACTCCCAACTCTCCGGAATCTCAAACGGCACTTCGTCGGCAATGCAAACCGGCTCGTTTTTACCGATCTTCTCATAAGGCAAATTATCGGCTCCACGGAAAATTACAGAGGGGTTCTTCTCTTTCTTGATTTTTCCCTCTTTGATAAGTTTTTCTTTCTCCGCACGGATGCGTTCCAGCAGGACAGAAGCCGGTTCATCGTTGGGGTCTTGCGGAACCAGCTTGCCCTGCACCGCCATCTGCAAGATTGAATTTTTAAGTTGCTGCCCGGTCATAACTTCTCCTTACACATTTTGCAGTCGGTTCAAAAGGTCGGCTGTCAGCTGCGGTTCTTCCAGCAGTGAGATGCCAAAGCATTTTTTACCGGCATCTTTTAGCGAGGCTCCAATGTGATATGCTATCGTTCCATCCAAAATCAAGAAGCGATCATGGAACACCTGCGTTCTTGTCACTTCCAATGTCGGATACTGCGCATTAAACTGGGCAACATCCTGATTTGTCAGCCGCGTACTTGCGTAAGTATAGCACTTTACGCGCACATTGGGCTGTTTCTTGGCAAGCAAATTCAGCGTATTGACGTCCACATAACCGTCTATCAGAACGATTTCTCTTTCTGCCTTTTGAATCAACGAAACCAGCAGACTGAACGCATCATAAATCTGCCCATCAAAGAAGATTTTCTGCTGCGACTCGGCATGGTCGTCGATGTACCGGAACACTTTGTCAAAGCGCTCGTCCGTGTTTTTTTGATATTCAAGCTGTTTCAGTTCAATATTGCTGATACGCTCAAACAAAAGCGCATTATTGGCAATAAAGCGGCGCATCTCCACAAATGTGTTCATAATGCGAATCGACATTTGAACCGCGACATCGCTGCGCAGTACGCCGGACAGCATGGCAATTCCCTGTTCCGTAAAGGCATACGGCAGATACCGACGACCACCGCGCCCGTTTGAGGTCACAAGTTGTGACCTCAAAGCTACATATTCTTCCGCCGTCAGTTGAAAACGGAAGTTTCCCGGGAAGCGCTCAATGTTTCTGCTTACCGCTTGATTGAACACTTTTGTTTCCACCTGATACAAAGCCGCCAAATCACTGTCCAGCATGACCTGCTGGCCGCGAATCACATAGACAAGACTGCGTAAATCGGTTTCATTCATAACCGCAGGAATCAGCGATTTTTCTGCTTTTGCCTGTATCTCGCTCATGTTTGTACTCCTATTTTGAGGTTCCAAATCGGAACCTCAAATCAATCTTGTGCGTCCAAATCAATGCCGAGGATTTCCGTAATCTGCGCAAGAATCCTGTCAATATCGGCATTCAGGCTGGCACGCTTTTCCTGATACTGCTGAATCAATTCTTTCGGCGGGAGGATTTCTTCTTCCTCATGCGGGTAGCCACAAAGGTCAATGTTATAGTTGCGGTCTTTGATTTCCTGCAAGGTATACTTCTTTGCCTTATCAAAGCCGTCCTGCTGAATCGGCGCACGGTCATGCCACCATGCAACCGCCGGGGCAAAATGCTCCAGCTTCATGGGTTTGGTTTTGCTGAAATGCTTGTACCCCTCCGGCATATCCAAGCGGTAAAACCACGTTTCCGCTGTCGGGCCGGTGCGGTCAAAGAACAAAATATTGGTCGTGATGGATGTATACGGAGAGAATACGCTGCCCGGCATACGGATGATCGTATGCACATTAAATTCCGAGAACAACTTTGTTTTGATGGCAACCTTTGCGTTATCCGTACCGAACAGAAAACCGTCCGGCAGAATAACGGCAGCTCGTCCGTTTTCCTTCAAGCGGTACATAATGACCGACATAAAGAGGTCTGCCGTTTCGCTGCTGGCGAGGTCAGATGGGAAATGGTTCTTTACCTCCGCCTTTTCCGAGCCGCCGTAGGGTGGATTCATCAGAATCACATCGACCTGATCGTCCTCGGTATAGTCCAGCACATCACGCAACAGAGTGTTGTCGTGGAACACCTGCGGCACGTCCAAATCATGCAACAGCATATTTGTGATGCAAAGCATATAGGGAAACTGCTTTTTTTCGATGCCGTAAATAGAGTTGGCGTACTTTTCTTCGTCTTCTGTGGTTTTGACTTTTTTCTTCAGTTCTTTCAGCCAGCTTGTGATGAATCCGCCCGTGCCGCAGGCAAAGTCTGCCATCGTTTCCCCGATTTGCGGGTCGATCATCTGCGCCATAAAATCTGTTACTGCGCGGGGCGTGTAAAATTCACCAGCCGAGCCAGCGCTTTGCAATTCCTTTAGAATTGTCTCGTAAATTTCGCCAAAGGCGTGGCTTTCCTCATAATCGGTGAGGTCGAGTTCGTCAATTACGCCAATGACCTGTCGCAGAAGCACCCCGTCTTTCATATAGTTGTTGGCATCTGCAAAAGTCGTCTGCACAATGGCTTTTTTGATGGGTGTGGACGCATCGACTGGTAGATTTTTCAGCGTCGGAAACAGCGTATTATTGACAAAATCCAACAGCGTATCGCCAGTCATACTCTGTCCATTTTCATCATGCGCCCATTTGCGCCAACGGCAAGGCTCCGGAATAATTGACTGATAGTTATCGTCCGACCATTCCCAGTCCTGCTCCTTTGCGTCATACACTTTCAAGAAGAGCATCCACGCGATCTGCTCAATGCGTTGCGCATCGCCGTTGATACCGGCATCATTGCGCATGATGTCGCGCACTCTCTTTACAAAGTTAGACATATTTCCCATTTGTTATGCTGCTCCTCCATCGTAGATTGCCTGTTCCAACTCCTTGACCGCTTTCAGGTAGCCATCCTTGCCGCCAAAGTAAGAGGCTATCTTCTGCGGTTTGCCCATCTGCATAAAGGGGTCAAGCCGCAGTATTTCTGTCTTTTCTATTTCGTAGATGCCGGTATTCATGTACTTATCCAGCAGGGCTTCCAAAACCGTTCTTGCCGCGCCGCTGTACTTGTTGAGGAAATCTTTTTTCTTCACATTTTCGGCTCGTTCGCGGCGGGTCAAGGGCTTCTTGTCAAAAGCGACATGGCAGATAAAGTCAAAATCATCCACATCGGACATACCTTGGTCGGCCTTTATCGCTTCAAGGTCGATGCCCTGATTGCGCAAAAGTTCCCGGATGGTTTCCTTTTTATCCTCTGCCGACCACTGGCGAATAAAGTTATCCAGCGAAGCGTATGCGCCACGGATATTTTCCTTTGTGTAGTCGATGATGCTTTCCTGTTTCAGCAGTTTACCGCTTGCATCGTATACGGAGACGGTCTTGTAAATCACTTCCACGCGGCAGCCGTTTTTATCCACAATCGGCTTCGGATTTTTCGGATCAACCGGCGGGTCAAGGGTGCCCGGGCCGGGCTTAGGCGGCGTCTGTGGGGTATCTTTGTTGGGGTCGTAGTCATCGTTCATTTCGATAGGGCCATCCCATTCCGGGTCAGCAAACAGGCGGCTGACATTGCGGAAGTCCATGACAACGAAATGCGTTTTTCCCTCTTTCTCTCTTAAACGAGTACCACGACCAATAATCTGCTTGAACTCCGTCATCGAGCCGATCATTTCATCCAAAACAATCAGCTTTGTCATTTTGCAGTCCGAGCCTGTGGAGAGCAACTTCGAGGTGGTCGCAATCACAGGATACTTTGCGGAAACGGAAATAAAGTAGTCCAGCTTGCTCTTGCCGTAGGTGTCGCTGCCGGTGATGCGCACCACATAGTCGGGATTCTGCTTTACCATGTCAGCGTTCTGATTCACCAGTGCAACGCGCATTCGCTCTGCTGCGTCCTCTGTTGCGCAGAACACGATAGTCTTTGCCATGCGGTCTGTGCTTTTCAGGTAGCGCGTGATTTCAGCGGCAACCTGTTCGATACGGTCTTGTATGATAATGTTGTAATCGTAGTCGCTGTTGGTGTAGATTCTATCCTCGATTTCGTTGCCGTAAATATCGCGCTGCCCCTTGCGCGGACGCCAGCCCTCACCGATGTCGGTCATAATATTGATGACCTTGAACGGCGCAAGGAAACCGTCCTCGATGCCCTCTTTCAGGCTGTATGTATAAATCGGCTCACCGAAATAATCTATATTGGAAATGTACTTTGTTTCTTTGGGCGTCGCGGTCATGCCGATTTGCGTTGCCGAGGAAAAGTATTCCAAAATTTTGCGCCAGTTGCTTTCTTTTTTCGCAGAACCACGGTGACACTCGTCCACGATAATCAGGTCAAAGAAATCCGAACGGAACAACTGCGACAGTTTGGCGAGTGCATTATCGCCTTCTTCCTCTTGATCATCGTTATTGCCCGCAAGCTGCTGATACAGCGAGAAATAGACTTGATACGAAGTAATGGTGCTGAGGTCATCTTTGGCAAAGTTCACCTTATGAATGACTTTTTCCAGCGGGGCAAAGTCCTGCTGAATCGACTGGTCAACAAGGTTGTTGCGGTCAGCCAAGTACAGAATTTTCTTCTTCATACCGCTTTTCAGCAAGCGGTATACAATTTGGAACGCTGTGTAGGTTTTGCCTGTGCCGGTGGCCATAACCAACAGAATACGGTTTTGCCCTCTTGCGATAGCGTCCACTGTGCGATTGATGGCAATGCGCTGGTAGTAGCGGGGCGGGTAGGTGCTTTGGCTGCTGTAATACGGCTGCGCTATGATTTTCTCTTGTTCGGGGGTCAGTCCTGCACCGCCGTTTGCGCCAGCCTTGTAGCGCTGAATCAATTCCTGCTCAGTGGGGAATTCGTCAAGGCCAAACTCGCGCTCTTTGCCCGTCAGGAAGTCATGCTCCATAAAGCCGTCACCGTTTGAGCTGTACGCAAACGGCACATCCAGCATTTGGGCATACGTCATAGCCTGCTGTAAGCCATATGAAACTGCGTGATTGTTGTCTTTGGCTTCCACAATGGCAATCGGGTTATTGGTACTCACATAAAGCACATAGTCCGCACGCTTCGGCTTCTCACGAATGACAAGGTTGCCTTTAAGGTTGATGCGACCATCTGTCACTTTGGTTTCCATCGTGATGTGCTGAATATTCCACTGTGCTGTAATGGCAGGGGTAATGTAGTGGAGTTTAATATCCTCCTCCGACATCTGCTTTTTTGAGATCACATCCATACAGACAGCCTCCTTTATGCGGATTTTGCGGCAACTTCCCGATAGCAAATATTATCTGAAGTTGTGGGCAAAAAGTTTCAACTTCTTGTGTTAGGGCATACTTTCTCTAAATATCACTATATCATAAATCCGGCAGCACATCAACCGCAGGTTGCTGCGCTGTGAAAGTTTTTAGGTGATTTTTCTTTGATAATTGAAGTCTTAGGGTACACCCTAACAAGGACATTTTGCAGGCATGACAGCAAAATGACATGCCTGCTCATACTGTGCCACCCTGTTGTGGCACAGTACGCAGCCACCTAAAGTTTGCATACATTTTCTTTTCAAATCGCTTATCAGCAGCCAAACAATTTGCAGTAAAAGGGTCTTAGGGTTCACCCTAACAAGGGCGTTTTGATATTGTGATATCACAATGCCGTGCTTGCTCGTACTGTACCGCCTCACTACAGCACAGTACGAAGCCATCTGAAAAAGCATTTTTCCATCAAGAAGGCAAGATGCCCTGTTCCTAAAGATAGGGGCATCTTGCCTTCTTCCTTTATGCTTCGGGCAGTGCCCATAGCCACTGTTTACTGATTTTAGTTGAGGTCACACCTAATTCATATCGCGCATTGCGCAAGGTCTTGGGGCGTATCCCTGCCTGTTGTGCGGCTGCTTCAATCTCTGTTTGCGGCAGCGGGCCGTCCGCCAATACTTCTTTCAGAAAGCTCTGCGCCTCGCGCAGCTTATGCCCTCGGCTGCTGCCGGAAAGCAGTTCGTCCACACTGATGTCATACGGTCCTGCCCATTGAAAGCCCTGCTCTGGGTCAAGACGAAAGGCAACAGCCCCGCCCTCCGGGGCCAGTGAGCTTTTTGCCGGGCAGACAACACGCAATGTGGGGTCATCTTTGATACGCCCTACTACCAGCACACTCCTTGCAGCCGCCTGAAAATCAATAGACCCTAACCCGCGATAGCTGGATTTCTCGCCGCTGTTCTTGTTCATGTGCCCAATCAGAAGAATGGCACATCCATACTTTTCAGCCAGCTTTGCAATTCTGTACATCAGTGGTCTGATTTCATTTGCACGGTGCATATCTACACTTGCGCCGATATACCCTTGAATTGGATCCAACACTACCAGCCGTGCGCCGGTTTGTTCTATTGCCTGTTCCAGCCGGTCATCGTCCAGTGTCAGCGCCCTGTCGAAATCGTCAATTACCATCACCCTTGCACAATCTGCGCCCGCTACCACAAGGCGCGGCTTGATGGTATCGGATAGACCGTCCTCTGCCGTCTGATAAATGACATTGACCGGCTCCATTGGCGGCGCTCCCTCCCACACAGGCTTGCCGGTTGTCAGCGCTGCGATGATTTGCAGCGCCAGTGTGGTTTTTCCCTCGCCGGGGTCGCCCTGTAAAATTGTGATTTTCCCCAGCGGGATAAACGGATACAGCAGCCATTTTACTGCCTCTATCGGAATTGTATCCATAGAGATCAGCTTTACATGATTTCTTTGCATAAGCCCCACTTTCTCCTTCAAAAATGGCGGCTGCTGTGGTAGAATATCAGTGGTGCCTGATAGTTACACACAGCAGCCGCTGTTGGTACTGTCTTTCATCGGGAGCGTTTACCCCTGCACGGGTAAACGCTCTTTTTGTTGTTCAACTTTTTTCCTCGGCATTGAAATAGCCGATTTCTTCCCAAACCTTGCGGTCAGGGCAGTAATAGTTATACTCATTTGATCCGTCCAGCTTGATTGCATAGCCAAACTTGAATGCGCCCTGCTGTAAGCCAACTCTTACATACTGCGTGTCCTTGTGCATAGCTTTTGCAATTTCCGTTATAGGCACATTTCTGCCGGTAAAAGCCGGCATTGCCGTATAGGTCTGCCTCTCAACCATTTCTTACACCTCCCTCTGCTTGTGATTGCCTTTCAGCAATTTCATTATACGTAGCATTATTGCATATGTCAATATTGTATACGCAAATTATTTGCGTATAAATTTTCAAACATGCTTGATTTCTTCGCATGTATATGGTAGTATTAAGGCGAGGTGAGAAGCCATGAATCTTACAAATGAACAAATCGGGCAGCGAATCAAGGCTGTCCGCTCAGAAAAGAATCTGACACAAACCCAGCTTGCACAGCTTTTAGGGAAAAGTCTGCGCACCGTGCAAAGCTACGAAAGCGGCGAAAGCCGGATTTTACTGGATACTGTAGCCACTATCGCACACGCTTTAGGCGTAACGCCCGCATATCTGCTGGGCGTAAGCGAGCCGCAAATCAAGCTGAATACCCTTGCCGATGTGGTTACTGTACTTTATGAGTTAAACAAGAAGCAAGAACTTCACTTCGACATTGACATTACCCACGAGCGCTGTGATGACGGCAATTTTACCGCTTCACTGAAATTCCGCGCCACAGACCCGGATGCCACTCTGAACGAAACGCTCTGCTTTTTGCTGGAACAGTTTTCTTTTGAACGCTCTTGGAGTGAGGAGTACTGGCATGACCCCAGCCGTCTTACCGGCTTCACAAATGAAAAAATCGCACAATATGCCAACAAACCATTGACCGACAAACCCTTGTACACTGCCGATTTAAGCAAATACGACATGGCAGAATTAAAGAATATGACCAAGGAACAGTTGGACAGCCTGAAATAATGTTGATAAGAGGTCATTCCTCTTTATCATAGAATGTGCCTGAGCGAAAGGAAGTTTGATAATAACATGAGATTACCCAATGGCTACGGCAGCGTAGTCAAAATGTCCGGAAAACGCAGAAAACCTTACATGGTACGCAAAACCATCGGCTGGCATTTAGACGAGACCAAAGGCAGGCAGATTCAGGATTTTCAGATTATCGGCTATGCCGAAACCCGCGCCGAGGGTCTGAGAATGCTGGCTGAATACAATCAGAATCCCTATGATGTTAATGTTGCTAAAGTTACCTTTTCCGAGGTCTACGAGCGCTGGTCAAAGTATAAGTATCCCATCATATCCGACTCCAATGCAAAGGGCTACACGGCTTCCTACAAGGTCTGTGGTATCTTGTATGACAAGCCTTTCCGCGAGATCAAACTCTGTGATTTGCAGCTTGTAGTTGACACCTGTGGCAAAAATTATCCCACACTCAAAAAGTTAAAGGGCTTATTCAATCAAGTGTACGAATACGCCATGAAGAACGACATCTGCAACAAAGATTATTCGCAGTATGTTGATCTGACAGGCTACCGTAACAAGAACCCCAACAAGCGCGACCGTAACATCTTCAGCAAAGACGAGTTGGCAAGACTTTGGGCGCACGAGGCTAATCCTTACTGCCAAATCATTTTGATGCTGAATTACAATGCCTGCCGCATCTCGGAATTTCTCGATTTGAAGAAAGAGAATGTCCACCTGAAAGAACAGTACTTTGATGTAGTTGCTGCCAAAACCGAAAACGGCGTCCGCAAAGTGCCGATTGCCGACAAACTGCTGCCATTCTACGAAGCGTGGTTCGAGCGCTCTCCTTGCGAATATCTGCTCTGCACTACCGAGGGGCAGCACCTTGACTACTTCAACTACTGCGACACCTATTGGGATCCGCTGATGGAAGAATACGACATGAAGCACACGCCCCACGACACACGCCATACCTGCATTTCCATGATGGCCGATGCCGGGGTTGCTCCTACCATTCAAAAGAAGATTGCCGGTCATTCCGGCGCTATGAGCCTGACAGAGCGCGTGTACACCCACTTGGACATTCAGACACTCATTGATGGCATCAACATGATTTGTCCAGTGTAAGGCTTTCTTTTTTACAAATAAAAAGCAGGAGACATTCTCCTTGCGGAAAACATCTCCTGCGATAAGACTTATGGCGCTGTGGAAGTCTGCTGCATATTCGCTTATTGTGTGCTGCTTTTTCAGCAAGCTCCAAAGCGATTTGCTGCATTCCACGGCTTCAAACGATTCCAACTTTCCGCACACAGTCGTGCAAAAAAGTTGTGAAGCGTTCTGAAAAGTTCGCAAGTAGTGCTGATAATCAGCGCTTGCTGAACTGGGGAGCGCGGCGAGCTGCTTTGAGACCGTACTGCTATCGTTTTAGCGCCGTTTTTCCTTGATTTTACGGGCTTTTTTGAGGTTGCATCCCTTGGTTGTCCTACCCCTTAACCCAATCAACCGGCAGCATTATCCGCGGTGCCGGATGGGTGAAGCGCCTGATTCACAACGCCAAAAAGTTCTTCGGGCTTATTGTACTTGACCTTTGCATAAATGTCCATAGTTGTTTTGCTATTTTCATGTCCAGCAAGGTACTGAACCGTCTTTGGGTCAACGCCCGCATAAAGCAAATTTGTAATGTAGGTACGCCGGAGCTGATGGGGTGTCACTTCAAAATCCAGGGTATAGACAATCCTGGGGTTGTTTTTCTGGCTGGTTCCCAGCGTCGGCTTTACCGTGTACTTAATGCTCTGTCCGTTCACATACTTATAATAGGTGCGCTCCTTGGTGGAGCGGACAACAATGTACTGCCACACTCGCTTGAACTGTGAGTAAGACAAGGGCTGTCCCTCACTGTCGGCAATCACATAGTCAGACGTAGAGGTTGCTTTCGCTTCCCGCAGACAGTCAGCCAGACACTTGGGGATAGGGATGTCTCTCCGGGCCGCCTTGGTCTTTAGAACCGTAGAGACCACCGGGCGGTTGTGTTCTGCCCGCCATGCCCGCCGTACCGAAATGTACGGGGTGGGAACATCCAGAAACACACAGTCCCATTGGAGGGCAAGGGCTTCTTCCCGACGCAGGCCAGCGTATAAGCCGATCATCACAAAGAGATATGGCGGCAATCCTTTGATGGTCTCCAAAAGTACCGCCACCTGCTGGTCGCTCAGGGCCTCCTTCTTCTGTGCCGGCTTCCCGCCCTTACCCGATATTCCCGCGCAGGGGTTATCTTCAAGAAGCTGGCTGCGCTCCGCCGAATAGAAAACGCACTTGATGAGCATATTCACTTTGTTATACAGGCCCTCTGACTTCCTGGACAGCGGCACCAGCGCCAGCCGGATGTCATCCGCCGTCACTTCCTCCATATACATATCGCCCATCGGCTTGATGACGTAGTTCCTCATGTTGGAGGCGTATCCTTTCAAAGTGGCTGCCGAAACTTTTGCAGACTGCATCACCAGCCATTTCTCGCAATACTCCGCAACGGTCGGGTGCTGGCGGTGAAAGAGGATCTCCTGCACTTGGCGTCTCGCCGCTAATTGCTTCTCGTAAAGTTCCTCGCAGGTTGTCGCGTACAGGCTGACCTGCTTTCCATCGGCGTCCAGAATCCGCGTGCGGTAATACTGGATTCCTTTTCGCTCTACGCTGGTGTACTGGGGAATTGTTTTTTTCTTAGCCATAGATAATTTCCTTTCTTATGCGCAAATCAAATTGATTCCTTCACTCCTTTTTTATCAGAAACGCCGGATTGAATCAAAGATACGGATTAGGAAAAGCAAAGAGCGAGGCGTTCCTGCCTCGCTCCTACTGTATTTTCTGTTCTATGCCCACATGGCATCCCATTGGGCAAATGCGCCGTCCATCGCTTTGACGACCTGATCTGGCTGATTGTATTTGACTTTGGCGTAAATATCCATCGTAATTTTGCTGCTCTCATGGCCCGCCAGGTACTGCACCGTTTTGGGGTCCACCGAAGAATGAATCAGGTTGGTTATGTAGGTGTGTCTGAGTTGGTGGGGAGTAACCTCAAAATCCAGACTGTAAACACAGTGACCGTTGTTCCGGGCCTTCTCTCCCAGCTGCGGATAGAGGATATATTTCACATATTTCCCGTCTACCAGCTTCTTTGCCACTCTCGGTCTGGCGGTCCTTGTCACAATGTATTGCCACAGCCGCTTAAACTGTGTGTAGGACAGCGGGCCGCCATCCCGATTCGCCACCACATAATCAGAGGTAGATGTTTTCTTTGCCTCTTTCAAACACTCTGCCAGGCAGGTCGGAAGCGGGATATTCCGCTCTGCCGCCTTGGTCTTTAGTTCGGTGAGAATGACTGGCCGATTATGCTCCGTGTGCCATGCCCGCCGGACTGTCAGATAAGGGGCCTCCGCGTCCAAATACACCGAATCCCATTGGAGCGCGAGGATTTCTTCTCTCCGCAAACCGGCATACAAACCAATCATTACAAACACATAGGGTGGCAAGTCCCGGATTGCGTCTAAAAGTTGCTCGACCTGTTCATCCGTCAACGCCTGGCGGTCCTCCTGCGGGATACCGCCGCCTTTTGCGTTTAGATGGAGCGTCGGATTCACTTCAATCACATGGCTTTCCTTTGCCGCCCGAAAGATGGATTTATAAAGGATCACCACGGACTTGTAAACCGATGCCGATTTTTTGGAAACCGGGACAAGAGCGAGCTGGATGTCATCCAGAGTTACATCTGCCATCCGCATCTCTCCCAATTCCTTAATGATATGCCGCCTCACCTTGGAGGTGTAATCTGTCAAGGTGGTCTGCCGCACATGGACCGACTGCATCAGCAGCCATTTCTCACAGTATTCTGCTACCGTTGGCGATTTCCGATGAAACCGGGCATGACCGATCTGCTCCAACGCCTCCGTTTCTTTGTCATACAGTTCTTCGGGGGTTCTCGCATAAAGGGCGACCCGCTTGCCATCGGCATCCTCGATTCGGGTCCTGTAATACTCTACGCCATTCAGCGTGACCGTACTATAATCTGGAATTAGTCGTTTTCTTTTTGCCAATACCGTTACCTCTCAAGAATCATATTCAGCGCTGTATCTTTGTTTTACCAGACACCACTTATTTCAGCAAGGATACGGATTAGCTCACGCCTCGGCACTTCGCACTTTGCGGTATGTGGCGCACTTTTCCACCGGCTTCGCCCGATGCGTGAATTTTGCGATGTACTCCTGAAGGCTTGCGTCTGTGAAATAGACGCAGCCGTTCTGCACATACTGAACATAGGAAATCAGGCCATTGTTGCGGGCCGTGTCCAGTGTTGCAATACTGATTCCCAGGATTTTGGCCGCTTCTTTCCTTGTAAATAACTTTTCCATATAATCTCTCCCTTCTTTGTCAAGGATATGGTTGTGGCTTTCAAAATCACATGAATGCGCTGGCGGTTTTGCCTGCCAGCGCATGGTATCTAATTTTGAAATTCTTTTTTGTGTTACGCCACATTTGCCACGCACCCCTGACGCAGGGGACAGGACAGGTCTCCGCTGGCGCGGCTGTCATAACTCCGCAGCGTCGTTCATAGCGTGCGCCGCAGGGTTCCCCCCAAGTCTTTGGCGGGCCGTGAGGAAGTATCTTTAAGCCCCCGCGCAGTCATCGCGCCGGATATGCCACCATCCGGGTCACAGGGCCGTTGATCGCTCCGAAACAGCTTGTCCATCACCTCCTGGCTGCTCCATCTTCGCGGCGTCCTGCACTCGCTCATGCGCGGGTTATGTACCTGTTCTGCCGTGTATTCAGTTGTCAAAGGTCAGCGAAGGAAAAATCCCCTTCTTGATAGCCATGACAAAAACAGGCGATTTGTCCTGTCTGTGCTGCGATTTATTTGAAAAAAATATTTTTCCTTACCGCTTCATAAAAGCTGCGGACAGCGCAAGCTCCTTACAAGCACAATAAAATAGGTACTATCGTACTCAAAAACGCCTTTTATGAGGTTCTTCCTACAAGGAAATGGGCACGATAAAATATAAACAAGGAGACGATAGTGCCTATGGAACTGATAAAAGAGCTGGGACGAAGGATACAAAAAGCGCGTAAAGAAAAAGGACTGACGCAGCAGGAACTCGCAGATCTGAGCCACGTTTCTCTAAAGCACGTTCAAGGCTGCGAAAGAGGGGTGAAGAACCCTTCTTTTGAGGTTCTGCGCGCTTTTTGCAAAGTCTTGAATTTATCTTTAGATTCCCTGATGAATCTCGATCTACCAGAAGATGAGCAAGCCGCCAACGATATGCGGCAGCTTTACCTTTCGTGCCCTCCGGCTGCCAGAAAAGTGCTGTTAAACTCGACCCGTGCGTTGGCTGATGAGCTGAAAGAGATGGTGCAGACGGCTGGTGTTGACCCAGATGAACATTTAGAGAATAAGTAAGCCGGTGGAGGAATAAAAATCCCCCACCGGCTTTCTTTTGCCGTTATGCGGCGGTCAGGTTATCGGGCCGTGTCCAGCAGACGTGCCAGCTTCTTCAGCCCGCGCCGGATGCTCTCCCACACGCGGCGGCGGTCAGCGCCTTCGATTCGGGCGATCTCCGCCACCGTCATGCCCAGATAGAACCGGGCGTAGATACGCCGGGCCTGGATGGCGGTCAGCTGCATCAGCGCAGCGTACACTTCCTCCCGCAGCTGCTTCTGCTCCAGGATTTCCTCCGGGGTGAGCGGCCGGTTGAGGGCATCGTTTTCAATGCCATCCTCCCGGTTCAGAGAGTAGTGGGCCTTGTGCCGGTACATCCGGCGCTCATAGGCGGCATCGTCCTGCTCCTGGCCCCGGATCACGGCCAGGACTTCCTCGGCCACGTCCACAAAGACATCGGTTTTATACACATCGGGATACAGCTCCCGAAGATTGATCTTCTGCATTATGTACCTCCATTTCGATTCACGGGTTGACGGGTGAACCGAAACGAAGGTGGTGGGCGACACCTTTCGGGAAAATTCCCGAAAAAACGACAAGCAAAAGCGCCAGCATCCGAAGAACGGCGGCTGGCGCTGCTAAAAGAGGACTTATGACGCTTATGGACCAGCCACGATAGTGCCTGTTCATAAGCAGATGGAGGCCGATTGACGGTCAGGCTTTTTTTGACAGGTAAATTCCTGCCGAATTATGTCGAAGCAGTCTTTGCTTCACGGCGGCTCCCTCCTAAAGCCGCCGTCACCATTGAAACAGGGTCGTCACTCTTTTGGCATAAGGAACGGCGGCCTTGATTTTGTCAAAGCCGCCGTAAGTGTGTTTAGGGCATGGCGATTGCCTGCTGAACGAC
>PPYE01275457.1_pt1 | contig 26544 bp, 20 predicted proteins | sample 1559881 | NCBI WGS metagenome assembly PPYE01 (sample SAMN08240022, study PRJNA423297) | Human gut metagenome, whole genome shotgun sequencing project. | reverse complement strand
GGGCGGAATGAACCAGTCGTCCTCCCGCCCCCCGCCGTCCTCCGGTACCAGAAAGCCGAAGCCCCGGCTGGTGGCCTGATAGATTCCGGCGAGCCCGCCGGCCTGCTTATCCTGTTTCATATCATCGTTCCCTTTCTTCCGCACTCCGGTCCTCCGGCCGGGATGCTCCGGGTGCCGCCGCCCACAGGCGCGGCGTCTGCTGCTATTGTACCATAATTTTGTCTCATCCGGCATCGAAAGATACAAAAACCGCCCTCCCGAACGGGAGGGCGGTTTTTGTGCTTGTTAGAGCAGGCACATGACAAAGGTAATTACCACAAAGCCGATGGCCACCCATTTGGTCAGCTTGGCCAGCTTGGCGTCCCAGGTCTTGGCCCGGTTCTTGGCCATAAAGGTATCCGCCACGCCGGCGATGGCACCGGACAGGCCCGCGCTCTTTCCGGACTGGAGCAGTACCACGGCGATCAGGAAAATCGCGGCCGCCACGTCCACAATGCTCAGAATCAACTGGGGGATATTCACGCTGCATCGTCCTTTCGGCCCCGGATGGGGCATCATTCGTCCATACGCTATGGTCTATGGGCGCAGTTATCCCGCGCCGCTTTCAAACGTGGATTCTATCGTAGCACATTTCCCCGCCGATTTCAAGCATTTTTTCGCATTTCTCAGCCGCCCCGCACGATCCGGCGGCTGCCCCAGCAGGTGGCCAGGAAATAGCCGCCGTAGATGACCAGCAGCAGAACCGCCGCCACGGCGCTGGAGGCCGCCGCGTCCACCTTCCCGACCTCGGCGATCACCGCGTTGGCCGCCGTCATGCCCACGGCGGCGTGGACCAGCGCCAGGGCCAGGGGCAGGAAAAAGGAGAGGAATACCTGGATATCCACCGACCGGGCCCGCATCCGCTCCGGCGCGCCCAGCCGGGCCAGGAGCTGGTAGCGTGGGGCGTTGTCCGCCGCCTGGGTGAGCTGCTGAAGGGCCAGCACCGCCGCCGAGGCCAGCAGGAACACCACCCCCAGGTACAGGCCGATGAAGAGCACCAGCACCTTGGTGCCCATAACCTCCATCCAGGTCCCGATACGGGTGGTGCAGCCGTAGACGCCCAGGGTGTTCAGGGTAGACAGCGCCTCCTGAAACCGCGCCTCCGCCGCATATTTGTCCCCGGCATAGTCGGCCAGGAAATACCAGCCGTCGATGTGAGCTCCCTGGGCCGCGTCGTCCGGCTGAACGTCCAGGCCGTGGTGCGCCCGGAAGGCGTATGCCGCGTCCTGGCCCCAGCGGCCCGCGATGGCGTCGTGCATGGATTGGGTGATGGCCCGTTCTTCCCCGGTGCGATACACCGGAACGGCCAGCGAGAAGGCGCACTCTGCCTCCGGATCGAAGCCTCCCTCCGCCAGCAGGGCGGGGAGGTCCACCTCTCCCTCCTGCTCCGGGTAGAAGATCAGCTCCACGTCCTGGGGGGCCTGCTCGGCCGTCATCTGCTCCACCGTGTTGTTGAGCCCTACCGAGCTGGCGGTGATGCCAATGGCCAGCAGGAGCATGAGGCAGATCACCGTCATGGAGCGGTAGGTGGTGTTGATGCGGGCGTTGAACTGCCGCAGGACAAACATATTGAGGTTCCTGTAGTAGAGCCGCTTGCTGCTCTGGCATACCCGCAGAAGGAACCCGGACAGGGAGCGAAAGAAGAGCAGGGTGCCCAGGCTGCCCAGGCCGATCATCACCCAGAACAGCGCGTCCACCCGCAGCAGGCCCCGGGTGAGGAGCATGGCGTAGGCGACGGCCAGCAGCCCCGCCCCCGCCAGAAAGAGAACCACCGACACCCCCAGGCTCTGGGCCTTGAGCTCCTGGTTCACCCGCCGGGCCTGTATCAGGTCCAGGAGCCTGCACCGGGAGACGGCAAAGGCGTGGCAGAGCATTACCAGCAGGAAGATAAGGGAGAAGGCCAGGGTCGTTTTCCCCATGGCCGCCAGGGAGACGGAGAAAGTGAACTCCGTCATGGGCACGGCGAAGAGCCCGGCGGTGAAGGCGGACAGGCCCCAGGCCGCCAGCACCCCCAGCCCCAGGCCTGCCAGCAGGGCCAGCACCCCCATGCACAGGGTTTCCAGCAGGAGCAGGCGGGCCACCTGCCCCCGCTCCATGCCCAGCAGCAGGTAGGTGCCCAGCTCTCCCTTCCGGCGGCGAATCAGGAAGCCGGAGGCATAGAGGATCAGAAAGGCCAGCACCACCCACACAAAGACGGAGAGCATGCCGATGAGCTCCCGGATGGCCTGGGCCGTGGGAGCCTGGGGACCGCTGCCCAGGTATTGGAACACCGCCTGGGTTTCCAGGGAGTTGAACACATAGAACAGGCACACACCGAAGGCGATGGTGAGAAACCACACTCCGTAGTCCTTCATGCTGCGCCCCACATTTTTGAAGGCCAGCTTAGAGAACATCGCTCTGATCACCTCCCAGGCGGGTCACCACGCCGATGATCTGCTGGAAAAACGCCCGGCGGCTCTGCCCGCCCCGCTCAAGCTGGGTGAGCACCGCACCGTCCTGCAAAAAGAGAATGCGGCGGCAGTAGCTTGCGGTGAAGGCGTCGTGGGTCACCATTAGGATGGTGGCCCGGCCTTCCCGGTTGAGGGCCTCAAACCGGTCCAGCAGCAGCTTGGCGGAGCGGGAGTCCAGGGCGCCGGTGGGCTCGTCGGCCAGCACCAGGGCGGGGTCTGTGATGATGGCCCGGGCCGCCGCCGTCCGCTGGCGCTGTCCGCCGGACATCTGGTAGGGGTATTTGTTCAGGCAGTCGGTGATGCCGAGCAGCTCCGCCGTCTCCTTGACCCGCCCCTCGATCTCCCCCGCCGGAGTCCCCCGGATGGTAAGGGCCAGAGCAATGTTCTCGAAGGCGGTGAGGGTGTCCAGCAGGTTGCAGTCCTGAAACACGAAGCCCAGCCGCTCCCGCCGGAACCGGGAGAGGGAGCGGCTCTTCAGCGCCGTCACATCCTGCCCCTCCACCCGGATATGCCCTGCTGTGGGGGTATCAATTGTGGCGATGCAGTTGAGCAGGGTGCTCTTTCCGCTTCCCGAGGCGCCCATGATCCCCACAAACTCCCCCCGCTCCACGGAAAAGCTTACGTCGTCCACCGCGTGGGTGACGCTTCCCCGTCCGCCGTAGTCCCGGCGCAGATGCTCCACACTCAGAATTGGCTCCATGTTCAGACCTCCTTTGATTCTGAGAAAAGCTTATCAAAGGGATCTTAAAAAAAACTAAATCCCGCCTTACACTTTTGTGAAGCGACTCTGACGGTTTTCTTTCCAAAATTTTGTTCAGTGGCCCTTGATTTATTTTTTCCCGCCTCTATAATAGGAAGAGGATCATTTTAAACTGATAGGAGGACTCTTTCATGCTTATTGTCGACACCAAGAACGCCCCCGGCGCCATCGGCCCCTACTCCCAGGCCTACGAGACCAACGGCCTTGTCATCACCTCCGGCCAGCTTCCGGTAAATCCTGCCGACGGCACCATGCCCGAGGGCATCGCCGCCCAGGCCGAGTGGAGCTGTAGGAACGTGGGCGCCATTCTGGAGGCCGCCGGCTCCGGCTTCGACAAGGTGGTCAAGACCACCTGCTTCCTGGCCGATATCGCCGACTTCGCCGCCTTCAACGAGGTGTACGCCAAGTACTTCACCTCCAAGCCCGCCCGCTCCTGCGTGGCGGTGAAGGATCTGCCCAAGGGCGCCCTGTGCGAGATTGAGGCCATTGCTGTCAAGTAAGCCCCGCCCTGCATCAAAGACGGATTTCCCATTCGCTTTTGCGCCTGGGAAATCCGTTCTTTTTTTACCTGTCCGCAGCGGCTGCTTTAAGCATCTTTCACAAAAAACAGTCTGGTTTTTTTCCATTCCGCCAAAGAAATTCCACTTGCATCCAGCCAGCAAATGGGATATAGTTTGACTGTACTAAAAATGCATTTGTACTTCAAAAAATTTTTGTGAGGCGATTGGTATGAGTCACCCCGACACCACCAGCAAGGATGCCGTTTTCCAATGGCGCGGCATCCCGCAGCCCGGACAGCTTCTCCCGTTGGGACTCCAACACGTGGTCGCCGCCGTAGTCGGCGTCATTACCCCGGCCATCCTGATTGCGGACACCTGCGGCCTGAGCAGCGCGGACAAGACCCTGATGATCCAGGTCTCTCTGATCCTGACCGCCCTGGCCACCCTGCTCCAGCTCTTTCCCATCTTCCACCGCATCGGCTCCGGCCTGCCCGTCATCATGGGCATCAGCTTCGCCTACATCCCCACGCTCCAGGCCATCGGCGGCGAATTCGGCCTGCCCACCATACTGGGCGCGGAGATCGTGGGAGGCATCGTTGCCATCGTCTTCGGGGTGCTGGTCAAGTGGATCCGCCCCCTGTTCCCTCCCCTGGTCACCGGCACGGTGATCTTCACCATCGGCCTGTCCCTCTATCCCACCGCTGTAAAGTACATGGCCGGCGGTGCAGGCTCAGAGTGGTTCGGCAGCGCCAAGAGCTGGGCGGTGGCCCTTATCACCCTGGCTGTGGTGGTCTTCCTCAACCACTTCACCAAGGGCATCACCAAGCTGGCCTCCATCCTCACCGGCATACTGGCAGGCTATGTCATTGCCTATTTCCTGGGCATCGTGGATCTGTCCGGGGTGGGCAGCGCGGCCTGGGTCGCCCTGCCCAGGCCCATGCCCTTTGACATCCAGTTCGTCCCTGCCGCCTGTGTGTCCCTGGGCATCGTCTACGTGGTCAATGCGGTACAGACCATCGGCGACCTCTCCTCCACCACCATGGGCGGCATGGACCGCATGCCCACCGACAAGGAGCTCTCCGGCGGCATTGTGGGCCAGGGCGTCATGAGCATTCTGGGCGCCTTCTTCGGCGGCCTGCCCGCCGCCACCTACAGCCAGAACGTGGGCATCGTCACCGTCAACCGGGTCATCAACCGGGCGGTCTTCGCCCTGGCGGCCCTCATTCTGCTGGTGGCCGGGCTGGTACCCAAGTTCGCCTCCCTGCTGACCACCATCCCCCAGTGCGTCATTGGCGGCGCCACCATCTCGGTGTTCGCCACCATCACCATGACCGGCATCCGTATGATCACCGAGGGGGGCTTCACCCCCCGCAAGAGCTCCGTGGTGGGCCTGTCGGTGGCCCTGGGCGTGGGGATCACCCAGGTGTCCGGCTGCCTGGCCGGCGAGGGCTTCCCCGCCTGGGTCAACACCGTGTTCGGCTCCTCCTCCGTGGTGGTGGCCGCCCTCATGGCCATCCTGCTCAACCTGATCCTGCCCAAGGAGCCCTCCGCGAACGGCTGATTGACAAACGCGCCCGGCTTCCAGAGGAAGCCGGGCACGGAATTTATTCCTTCGACTCGTCGATGTAGCTGTAGAGGGTGTACTTGGAGATGCCGAAGTACTTGCACACCTTGTCGCCGCTCTTGGTGATGAGAAAGGCCCCTGTCTCGTTGAGAAACTGGATCGCCTTCACCTTGTCCTCCTTGTGCATCAGCGCCACCGGCTTGCCCACCAGCTTGACGCTCTGCTCGATGAGCTCGTCCAGCAGGTCGGACACGTTGCGGGAGATGGCCTCCGGCTCCCGGGACTCCTTCTCCGTAGCGGTAAACTGGCGGAGCATGTTCTCCATGGCCAGCATGAGGGTGATGTCGTAGTTGATGCCGAAGATGCCGATGGGGGTCCCGTCGTCGTTGCGGATGTAGATGGTGGTGGACTTGAGAATCTTTCCGTCCTTCGTCTTGGTCAGATAACACAGGTGGTCCTGGAGCTTCTCCCGGTCGCCCCGCAGGGCCTCCAGCACCACGTGGGAGGGACCATCCCCCACCTTGCGGCCCGTGACCTGGCCGTTCTCAATGGCCACGATGGAGCTCTCCGGGTCGTTGGAATCCAGGTCGTGCACCACCACCTCGCAGTTGGGGCCGAACTGGCTGGCAATCCCTTTGGCAAGCTGAAATAAAAATTGCAGCGTGGACGCTTCTGGCATACTGTTTTCTCTCCTTTGCCGGCGCTTTTGTTGTTATTATACCACTTCCAGGTATTTTTTCAACAAAAATTATAAAGGCTAAAAATTTTTTAGTTTTTCCAACAAACCCTCTTGCATCTTGGGCGCTTTTGTGCTAAAATTCAAATGTAAAACCAGTTAAACTGTATATACTATACAAACAATTTGAAGATCGGTTGTGGCTGCAACGGAGTGCTCTCGCGCACGGGCTGAATGGACATGGGATTCGGTTTCGGTGCTGGCGCACCGCCGTCACAGAGTCGAGTGTCCATTCATAGGGAATGGGCACTTTTTTGTTGGTTGAAATCCAAAGGAGGAATGACGCATGCTGCTGGTTGGAAACGGAAGACTGATTACCCGGGACGAGGCCTTCCCCTATGCGGAGGACGGCGCGGTGGCGCTGGACGGCGAGGTCATCAAGGAGGTGGGGGCCCTGTCCGAGCTGAGGGCCAAATACCCCGACGCCGAGTTTGTGGACGCCCGGGGGGGCGTCATCATGCCCGGCCTCATCAACGTGCACACCCACATCTACTCGGGCCTGGCCCGGGGCCTGTCCATCGACGGGTTCAACCCCACCAACTTCCTGGAGGTGCTGGACGGCCAGTGGTGGTACATCGACCGACATCTGACCCTGGACGGCACCCGGGCCTGCGCCTACGCCACGGTGCTGGACTGCATCCGGGACGGTGTGACCACCATCTTCGACCACCACGCCTCCTTCTGCGAAATCCCCGGCTCCCTCTTCGCCATCAAGGACGTGTGTCAGGAGCTGGGCATCCGGGCCAACCTCTGCTATGAGGTCAGCGAGCGGGACGGCGCGGAGAAGTGCGGCCAGGCCATCCGGGAGAACGCCGACTTCGCCCGGTGGGCGAAGGAGCAGGACGACGACATGATCAAGGCCATGTTCGGCGGCCACGCCCTGTTCACCATCTCCGACAAGACCTTCGAGCAGATGGTGAAGGCCAACGACGGTATGACCGGCTTCCACATCCATGTGGCCGAGGGCATGAACGACGTGTACGACTCCCTCCGGAACTACGGCTGCCGCCCGGTGAACCGCCTGCTCTACAACGGCGTGCTGGGGGAAAAGACCATGCTGGGCCACTGCATCCACATCTCCCCCGCCGAGATGGACATTCTCAGGGAGACGGGCACCATGGTGTGCCACAACCCGGAGTCCAACATGGGCAACGCGGTGGGCTGTTCGCCGGTGCTCCAGCTGTTCCAGAAGGGCATCCTCATCGGCCTGGGCACCGACGCCTACACCCACGACATGCTGGAGAGCCTGAAGGTGCTCCTGCCCATGCAGCGGCACAACGCCTGCCTGCCCAACGTGGGCTGGCGGGAGGCCACCGGGATGCTCTTTGAAAACAACGCCAAAATCTGCGCCCGGTACTTCAAAAAGCCCCTGGGCGTGCTCAAGCCCGGCGCGGCCGCCGACGTGATCATCATGGATTACAAGCCCTTCACCCCCTTCTCCCACGAGAACGTGGACGGGCACATGCTCTTCGGCATGGAGGGCAAGAACTGCCGCACCACCATCATCAACGGCAAGGTGCTCTATAAGGATCGGGAGTTCGTGGGCATTGACGAGGACAAAATCAATGCTTTTTGCATGGAGCAGTCCAAGAAGCTGTGGGGCGAACTCAACCACAGAACTTATTAACAGTCCCGCATTGATTTTGTCCTCACCAAGCGTTTTGCCACCGGCAAAACCTTGATGTCCGGGGCGATTCACTCGCCCCGGGCAGATCAAATCGCTCGGGGCCCCCGCACGGCCCCGCCGGGCGGGGCAAAATCAATGCCTTCTGCATGGAGCAGTCCAAGAAGCTGTGGGGCGAACTCAACCACCGCACCGATTGACGGGAGCGCGGGCGGCCACAAGGGCCGCCCCTACCGTAAGCGCCGGACGTAGGGGCGGCCCTTGTGGCCGCCCGCCAGTCTGAACACATCTGAATCATATTTGGGAGGCCATCCGTTATGAGCGATATTATGAGACCCATGCCCTTTGCCCACCTGATGAACTGGATTTTGAGCGAGTACCGCGCCCAGGGCTCCGTGTTCGGCGTATCCAAGCTGGTGCGCCACGCCGGCGGGAAGGCCCTGCCCATCTTTGAGGAGAAGATCGAGTCCCCCTACGGCCCCGCCGCCGGCCCCCACACCCAGTTGGCACAGAACATCATCGCGGCCTACGCCGCGGGCAGCCGCTTCTTTGAGGTCAAGACCGTGCAGGTGATGGACGGCGAGGAGCTGTCCAAGTGCGTCAGCAAACCCTGCATCACCGCCGCGGATGAGTGCTACAACTGCGAGTGGTCCACCGAGCTCTACGTCCCCCAGGCCTTCGCCGAATACGTCAAGGCGTGGTTCGCCTGCAAGCTGCTGGCGAAGGAGCTGGAGCTGGGCGATCCCGACGGCTTTGTGTTCAACATGAGCGTGGGCTACGATCTCAAGGGCATCCAGAGCCCCAAGGTGGACGCCTACATCGAGGGGATGAAGGACGCCTCCGGCACCGAGGTGTGGCGGGAGTGCATGGACTGGGCCCTGGCCAATCTGGACCGGTTTGAGAAGGTGGACGAGGCCTATGTCCGGGGCATCACCCCCCACGTGTCCAACTCCATCACCGAGTCCACCCTCCACGGCTGCCCCCCCGACGAGATCGAGCGCATCGCCACCTACCTCATCACCGAAAAGAACCTAAATACCTACGTCAAGTGCAACCCCACTTTGCTGGGCTATGAGTTCGCCCGCAAGACCCTGGACGGCCTGGGCTACGACTACATCCAGTTTGACGACCACCACTTCCGCGAGGATCTCCAGTGGGAGGACGCGGTGCCCATGTTCCACCGGCTGATGCAGCGCACCGGCGAGCGGGGCCTGGAGTTCGGCGTGAAGATCACCAACACCTTCCCCGTGGACGTGGCCGCCGGCGAGCTGCCCAGCGAGGAGATGTACATGTCCGGCCGCTCCCTCTACCCCCTGTCCCTGTCCCTGGCGGCCCGGCTGGCCAGGGAGTTCAAGGGCAAGCTGCGCATCTCCTATTCCGGCGGCGCGGACATTCACTCGGTGCGGGCCCTCTTTGACGCGGGCATCTGGCCCATCACCATGGCCACCACCGTCCTCAAGCCCGGCGGCTACCAGCGGTTCAGCCAGATCGGCCGGGCGCTGCTGGATATCTCCTACGCCCCCTGGGAGGGGGTGGACGCGGCCAGGGCGGCCGCCCTGGCGGAGGGCATCCCCGCCGACGGCCACTATCAAAAGCCCATGAAGCCCATCCCCAGCCGCAAGCTGGACAAAAAGGTGCCCCTCATCGACTGCTTCTCCGCCCCCTGCCGCTCCGGCTGCCCCATCGAGCAGGACATCCCCGCCTATCTGATGAAGGTGGGCGAGGGCAAGTACGAGGAGGCTCTGCGCATCATCACCCAGCGCAACGCCCTGCCCTTCATCACCGGCACCATCTGCTCCCACCGCTGCCAGGACAAGTGCATGCGTAACGCCTACGACGAGAGCGTCTACATCCGCGCCCAGAAGCTGAAGGCCGCCGAGGGCGGGTTTGAGGCCCTGCTGCCCAAGCTGCACCCCGCCGCCCCCGCCGCGGGCCGGAGGGTGGCCGTGGTGGGCGGCGGCCCCGGCGGCATGTCCGCCGCCTACTTCCTGGGCCGCTCCGGCGTGGACGTCACCGTCTTCGAGCGCCGGGACGCCCTGGGCGGCATCGTGCGCCACGTGATCCCCGCGTTCCGCATCCATGACGAGGCCATCGACAACGACGTGCGCCTCATGGAGGCCATGGGGGTAAAGGTGGAGCTCAACACCGAGGTGAAGGATGTACAGGAGCTCTTCGCCCAGGGCTTCACCCATGTGATCCTGGCCACCGGCGCGTGGCAGAAGGGCAGCGCCGGGCTGGAGTACGGCGAGGAGCACAACGTCATCGAGTTCCTGGAGGCCGCCAAGAAGGCCCCCGATACCCTGAACCTGGGCCGGCATGTGGTGGTCATCGGCGGCGGCAACACCGCCATGGACGCCGCCCGGGCCGCCAAGCGCCTCCCCGGCGTGGAGACCGTCTCCCTGGTGTACCGCAGAACCCGCCGCTATATGCCCGCCGACCAGGAGGAGCTGGAGCTGGCCCTGGCCGACGGCGTGGAGTTCCGGGAGCTGCTCGCCCCCGTGGGCGTCCGGGACGGCGTGCTCACCTGCAGGGTGATGGAGCTGGGCGCCCCCGACGCCACCGGCCGCCGCTCCCCCGTGGACACCGGCCGGACGGCGGAGGTGCCCGCCGACACGGTGATCACCGCCGTGGGCGAGAAGGTGGACACGGAGCTTTACACCGCCAACGGCCTTTCTGTGGATCAACGGGGCCGCGCCGTGGTCAACCCGGATACCCTGGAGTCCTCCGTCAAGCACGTCTTTGTGGTGGGCGACGGCCAGAAGGGCCCCGGCACCGTGGTGGAGGCCATCGCCGGCGCCGCCCGGGCGGCCCAGGCCATCCACCCCTTCGACGCGGACGCCTGGGTGGAGCAGAACGTGAACCCCGACTATCAGAAGCCCCTGGCCAAGCGGGGCGACGTGTGCACCGACTGCGCCTCCTGTGAGGACAGCCGCTGCCTGGGCTGCGCCACCGTGTGCGAGACCTGCACCGAGGTGTGCCCCAACCGGGCCAATGTGGCGGTGTGGGTGCCCGGCATGCGCCAGCGCCAGATCATCCACGTGGACGGCATGTGCAACGAGTGCGGCAACTGCGCCACCTTCTGCCCCTATGACAGCCGCCCCTATCAGGACAAGTTCACCCTGTTCTGGCGCGCGGACGACTTCGAGAACAGCCGGAACGAGGGCTTCCTCCGCCTGGAGGACGGCAGAACCCGGGTGCGCCTGGGCGGCCAGGTGGCCGACTACGACGTGTCCGACGCCGCCTGCGGCCTGTACGACCCCCTGCGCCGCCTGATCTGCGCGGTATACGAAAACTACGCCTATCTGCTGGGATAATCCGGCGGCGGTGAGCCTCAGCCTTTCGCTGGGGCTTTCCGCACGCCCATGGAATCTGAATCAGGAAATGAGGAACCTGCCATGAGTGAGTGTTATTCCTTTGTGGTCAACGGCGTCCCCTGCTCCACGGAGGAGGAGAAGCCTCTGCTGCGCTACCTGCGGGACGAGCTGCGCCTGACCTCGGTGAAGGACGGGTGCAGCGAGGGCGCCTGCGGCACCTGCACCATCCTGGTGGACGGCAAGGCCGTCAAGGCCTGCGTCCTGTCCACCAAGCGGGCCGCAGGCAAGGAGATCGTGACGGTGGAGGGCCTCTCGGAGGCCGAGCGGGAGGCCTTCGTCTACGCCTTCGGCGCGGTGGGCGCGGTTCAGTGCGGCTTCTGCATCCCCGGCATGGTAATGGCGGGCAAGGCCCTGCTGGATCAGAACCCCAACCCCTCCGAGGCGGAGATCAAAAAGGCCATCCGGGGCAACGTGTGCCGCTGCACCGGCTACAAGAAAATCATCGAGGGCATTGCCCTGGCCGGGGCCATCCTCCGCGGGGAGGCGTCCGTCGATCCCGCCCTGGAGGAGGGGGAGGACTACGGCGTGGGGGCGCGGGCCTTCCGCACCGACGTGCGCGACAAGGTGCTGGGCCGGGGGGAGTACTGCGACGATCTGTACCTGGACGGCATGGCGCACGCCTCCGCCGTCCGCTCCCAGTACCCCCGAGCCAGGGTGCTGGACATCGACCCCTCCGCCGCTCTGGCTCTGCCGGGGGTGCTGGCCGTCCTCACCGCCGACGACGTGCCCCACAACAAGGTGGGCCACCTCCAGCAGGACTGGGACGTGATGATCGCCAAGGGGGACATCACCCGCTGCGTGGGGGACGCCATCTGCCTGGTGGTGGCGGAAAATGAGACCGTGCTCAAGCAGGCCAAGGAGCTGGTGAAGGTGGACTATGAGCCCCTGGAGCCGGTGCGCACCATCCAGGAGGCTAGGGCGGCGGACGCCCCCATCCTCCACCCCGGCGGCAACCTGTGCCAGCAGCGCCACGTCACCCGGGGCGATGCCAGGGCCGCCCTGGCCCAGTCCAAGTATGTGGTGACCCAGTCCTACCGCACCCCCTTCACCGAGCACGCCTTCCTGGAGCCGGAGTGCGCCGTGGCCTTCCCCTACAAGGACGGGGTAAAGGTCTATACCTCCGACCAGGGGGTGTACGACACCCGCAAGGAGATCTCCATCATGCTGGGGTGGGAGCCCGAGCGCATCGTGGTGGAGAACAAGCTGGTGGGGGGCGGCTTCGGCGGCAAGGAGGACGTGTCGGTGCAGCACCTGGCGGTGCTGGCCGCCCTCAAGGTGGGCCGCCCGGTGAAGGCGAAGCTCTCCCGGCAGGAGTCCATCGCCTTCCACCCAAAGCGCCACTATATGGAGGGCACCTTCACCCTGGGCTGCGACGAGAACGGCATCTTCACCGGCCTGGACTGCGAGATCCACTTCGACACCGGGGCCTACGCCTCCCTGTGCGGGCCGGTGCTGGAACGGGCCTGCACCCACTCGGTGGGCCCCTACTGCTACCAGAACACCGACATCCGCGGCTTCGGCTGGTACACCAATAACCCCCCCGCCGGGGCCTTCCGGGGCTTCGGCGTGTGCCAGAGCGAGTTCGCCCTGGAGTCCAACATCAACCTGCTGGCGGTAAAAGTGGGCATCTCCCCCTGGGAGATCCGCTTCCGCAACGCCATCGAGCCGGGGAAGGCCCTCCCCAACGGCCAGATCGCCGACTGCTCCACCGCCCTCAAGGAGACCCTGCTGGCGGTAAAGGACGTCTATGAGCAAAACGCGGCTCACGCCGGCATCGCCTGCGCCATGAAGAACTCCGGCGTGGGCGTGGGCCTGCCCGACAAGGGCCGGTGCAAGCTGGCGGTGCGCAATGGGGTGGTGGAGCTCTACTCCGCCGCCTCCGACATCGGCCAGGGCTGCGCCACCGTGTTCCTCCAGATGCTGGCCGAGGCCACCGGCCTGCCCCTGGAAAAGCTCCGCAACATGGGGGCCAACTCGGAGGTGGCCCCCGACTCGGGCACCACCTCCGGTTCCCGCCAGACCCTGATCACCGGCGAGGCGGTGCGCATGGCCGCCGCCGAGCTCAGGGCCGATCTGGACGGGGCGGGCGGAGATTTGTCCGCCCTGGAGGGGCTGGAGTACAGCGCCGAGTTCTTCGACCCCACCGACAAGCTGGGGGCCGACAAGCCCAATCCCAAGAGCCATGTGGCCTACGGCTTCGCCACCCATGTGGTGATTCTGGACGACGACGGGCGGGTGAAGGAGGTCTACGCTGCCCACGACTCGGGCAAGGTGGTCAACCCCACCTCCATCCAGGGGCAGATCGAGGGGGGCGTGCTCATGGGCCTGGGCTACGCCCTCACCGAGGACTTCCCCCTGAAGGACTGTGTGCCCCAGGCCAAATTCGGCACCCTGGGGCTGATGCGGGCCGACCAGATCCCCGACATCCACGCCATCTATGTGGAGAAGGAGGAGCTGCTCCCCTTCGCCTACGGGGCCAAGGGCATCGGCGAGATCGCCACCATCCCCACCGCTCCGGCGGCCCAGGGGGCCTACTACGCCCGCGACCACATCCTGCGCACCAGCCTGCCCATGCAGGACACCTTCTACAAAAAGCCAGCCAAGAAGGCCGCCCCCTGACCTTCCGCGGGGTCCCGGCGGCCGGCCGTCCGGGGTCCCGCTTTCCTGTTTTTCCCTTATATTTCAGGCGCATTTTTATGGATGCTAAAAATTTTTTAGTATTACACCATTTTTTTTAGAATATCCTCTTGACATCTGAACGGGACGTGGTATGATGGTCTCGTAAAACAAAAAGTGAGTGCAACTTCAAAATAATTTGGAGGCGACCGTCCCAATGAAAGACCAGATCAAATGGGTCCTCAACACCATGCCCAAGAGCGACGACCGGCAGCTGCCCATCATGTCGCTCTCCAACGTGGCCAAGGCCCGCTTTTTCCACAGCACCTTCCCCCAGTACTCCGTCACCCCCCTGGACCGGCTGGACGGCATGGCCCAATACCTGGGGCTGGCCGGCCTGTGCGTCAAAAACGAGTCCTTCCGCTTCGGCCTGAACGCCTTCAAGGTGCTGGGCGGCTCCTTCGCCATGGCCAAGTACATCGCCAAGGAGATGGGCCGGGACGTCTCCGAGATGACCTACGACTACCTGACCAGCGAGGCCTTCCGCAAGGAGTTCGGCCAGGCCACCTTCTTCACCGCCACCGACGGCAATCACGGCCGCGGCGTGGCGTGGGCGGCCAACAAGCTGGGGCAGAAGGCCGTGGTACATATGCCCAAGGGCAGCTCCACGCCCCGGTACGACAACATTGCCAAGGAGGGCGCCGCCGTCACCATTGAGGAGGTCAACTACGACGACTGCGTCCGCATGGCCGCCGCCGAGGCCGCCCAGACCGAGCACGGCGTGATCGTCCAGGATACCGCCTGGGAGGGCTATGAGGAGATCCCCTCCTGGATCATGCAGGGCTACGGCACCATGGCCAGCGAGGCCGCCGAGCAGCTCCGCCAGCTCGGCGTCAACCGTCCCTCCCACGTGTTCGTCCAGGCGGGCGTGGGCTCCCTGGCCGGCGCGGTGGTGGGCTACTTCACCAACCTGTTCCCCAACGACCCGCCCAAGTTCATCGTCATGGAGGCCCAGGCGGCCGACTGCCTCTACCGGGGCGCCCTGGCCGGCGACGGCGCCCCCCGCATCGTGGACGGCGACCTCCAGACCATCATGGCCGGCCTGGCCTGCGGCGAGCCCAACACCATCTCCTGGGATATCCTGCGCAACCACGCCACCGCCTTTGTCTCCTGCCCCGACTGGGTGAGCGCCCGGGGCATGCGGATGCTGGGCGTCCCCGTCAAGGGCGATCCGGTGGTGATCTCCGGCGAGTCCGGCGCGGTGGGCATGGGCCTCATCGCCGCCATCATGGAGACCGATGAATACAAGGAGCTCCGGGAGGCCATCGGCCTAGACCGCTTCAGCCAGGTGCTCATGTTCTCCACCGAGGGCAACACCGACCCCATGAAGTTCCGCAAGGTGCTGTGGGACGGTGAATATCCCACCGTTTAATTCATCCCAAAAGCGGCAAAGCCGCTTCTGGGATGAGATACAGCCCGCCGCGCGCAGGTGCTGACCGCTGAAAGCGCTCAGCACCCACACTTGCTGGCTGAGCGGAGTTCGTTCCGGGGCACATGTCCCCGGAACGAACAAACTGCACGCCTGCGGCGCGCACTCTGTAAGGCTTTTAAGATAATATAACTACCTGTGAATCAATGATGGAGGGAAACGAACATGGATTACGAGCAGATCAAGAAGGCAGCCGAGAGCTACAGGGCCGACATGACCCGCTTCCTGCGGGCGATGATCTCCCACCCCAGCGAGAGCTGCGAGGAGAAGGAAGTGGTGGCCTGCATCAAGGCCGAGATGGAGAAGCTGGGCTACGACGCGGTGGAGGTAGACGGCCTGGGCAACGTCATCGGCTGGATGGGTGAGGGCGACAAGATCATCGCTTTCGATTCCCACATCGACACCGTGGGCATCGGCAACATCAACAACTGGGAGGCCGATCCCTACCAGGGCTACGAGGACGACGCGGTGATCTTCGGCCGCGGCGGCTCCGACCAGGAGGGCGGCATGGCCGCCGCCACCTACGGCGCCAAGATCATGAAGGATCTGGGCCTCATTCCCGCCGGCTATAAGATCATGGTGGTGGGCTCCGTGCAGGAGGAGGACTGCGACGGCATGTGCTGGCAGTACATCGTCAACAAGTTCTTCCCCGCCAAGGGCATCCGCAAGGAGCAGGTGGAGTTCGTGGTGTCCACCGAGCCCACTGACGGCGGCATCTACCGGGGCCACCGGGGCCGCATGGAGATCCGCGTGGACGTGAAGGGCGTCTCCTGCCACGGCTCCGCCCCGGAGCGGGGCGACAACGCCATCTACAAGATGGCCGACATCCTCCAGGACGTGCGCGCCCTCAACGAGAACCCCGCCGACGAGACCGTGGAGATCAAGGGCCTGGTGAAGATGCTGGATCCCAAGTACAACCCCGAGCACTTTGAAGACGCCCGCTTCCTGGGCCGGGGCACCTGCACCACCTCCCAGATCTTCTACACCTCCCCCAGCCGCTGCGCCGTGGCCGACTCCTGCTCCATCTCCATCGACCGCCGCATGACCGCCGGCGAGACCTGGGATTCCTGCCTCCAGGAGATCCGCGATCTGCCCAGCGTGAAGAAGTACGGCGACGACGTACAGGTGTCCATGTATATGTATGACCGGCCCTCCTGGACCGGCGAGGTGTACGAGACCGAGTGCTACTTCCCCACCTGGATCAACAAGGAGAACGCCGCCCACGTCCAGGCCCTGGTGGACGCCCACCACGCCCTCTGGGGCGACAAGCGCATCGGCCACGCCGACGCCGAGGCCAAGCGGGACGCCATGCACCTGCGGGACGGCCGCCCCCTCACCGACAAGTGGACCTTCTCCACCAACGGCGTGGCCATCCAGGGCCGCTACGGCATCCCCTGCGTGGGCTTCGGCCCCGGCGCCGAGAGCCAGGCTCACGCCCCCAACGAGATCACCTGGAAGATGGATCTGGTCACCTGCGCCGCCCTGTATGCCGCCGTGCCCGGCAACTACAAGGAGGAGAACAAGACCGCCGACGTGTCCCAGTTCCGCGCGGGCAAGACCAATAATAACATTCAGTAAGAAGCGCGCCCGTAGGGGCGGGGCTTGTCCCCGCCCGCGGACGGCCACAAGGGCCGTCCCTCCCCCACAACAAAAAAGAAAAGGAGATTGCCGCTATGGAAAACCTTCAGAACTATATTGACAAGCTCAACAAGCTCAACTTCAAGGAGATGTACGAGGGCGACTTCTTCCTGACCTGGGAAAAGACCGACGACGAGCTCGAGGCCGTCTTCACCATCGCCGACGCTCTGCGCTACATGCGCGAGCACAACATCTCCACCAAGATCTTCGAGTCCGGCCTGGGTATCTCCCTGTTCCGCGACAACTCCACCCGCACCCGCTTCTCCTTCGCCTCCGCCTGCAACCTGCTGGGCCTGGAGGTGCAGGATCTGGACGAGGGCAAGAGCCAGATCGCCCACGGCGAGACCGTCCGCGAGACCGCCAACATGGTGTCCTTCATGGCCGACGTCATCGGCATCCGCGACGACATGTACATCGGCAAGGGCAACGCCTACATGCACGAGTTCATGGACGCCGTGACCCAGGGCCACAAGGACGGCGTGCTGGAGCAGAAGCCCACCCTGGTCAACCTCCAGTGCGACATTGACCACCCCACCCAGGCCATGGCCGACATGCTGCACATCATCCACCACTTCGGCGGCGTGGAGAACCTGAAGGGCAAGAAGATCGCCATGACCTGGGCTTACTCCCCCAGCTACGGCAAGCCCCTCTCCGTGCCCCAGGGCATCATCGGCCTGATGAGCCGCTTCGGCATGGACGTGGTGCTGGCCCACCCCGAGGGCTACGAGGTCATGCCCGAAGTGGAGGAGGTGGCCCGTGCCAACGCCCAGAAGAGCGGCGGCACCTTCACCAAGACCCACTCCATGGCCGAGGCCTTCCAGGACGCCGACATCGTCTATCCCAAGAGCTGGGCCCCCTTCGCCGCCATGGAGAAGCGCACCAACCTGTACGCCGAGGGCGACTCCGACGGCATCAAGGCCCTGGAGAAGGAGCTGCTGGCCCAGAACGCCACCCACAAGGACTGGTGCTGCACCGAGGAGCTGATGAAGACCACCCGCGACGGCAAGGCCCTGTACCTGCACTGCCTGCCCGCCGACATCAACGACGTCTCCTGCGTGGACGGCGAGGTGGAGGCCAGCGTGTTTGACCGCTACCGCGATCCTCTCTACAAGGAGGCCTCCTTCAAGCCCTATATCATCGCCGCCATGATCTTCCTGGCCAAGGTGAAGGATCCCCAGGCCACCCTGAAGGCCCTGGAGGAGCGCGGCCTGGCCCGCTGGTTCCAGAAGTAAAATCTGCGAATTTCCCCCGCCCAGGCGCTCCGGCCCGCCCGCAAATACAGGTACTCCGGTATTCTGCGGGCGGGCCCCGTCTTTTTCGGCGCGGACACACAGGCAGGGATGCCCCTTGCGGCCGCCCGCCCCTCCGTATTCCGTAGGGGCCGATGCCCTCATCGGCCCGGCGGCCCGCGGAACAGACTGGGGGTGCACACAGTGCACCCCTACCTGCTCGGTGGAACTGAATTCCGCCTGCGCCAAGGTTTTGCCCTCCGGGCAAAACGCTTCTACGCGTCTCCCGGCGCGTAGGCATTTCCGCCCCCTCTCCTTTCGACTTTTCTTATTATGAATGAGGTGCTATTCATGGGTAAACGTGTTGTCATCGCCCTGGGCGGAAAACGCCCCAGGACGGCACGCCGCCCTGGGGGCCCCCTTCTGTTTTTACTTGCTCGGCGGAACTGAATTCCGCCTGCGCCAAGGTTTTGCCCTTCGGGCAAAACGCTTGTACGCGCCTCCCGGCGCGTGGGCATTTCCGCCCCTCTCCTTTTGACTTTTCTTTATCTTGAATGAGGTGCTATTCATGGGTAAACGTGTTGTCATCGCCCTGGGCGGAAATGCCCTGGGCAATAATCTGCCGGAGCAGATGATCGCGGTGAAGCAGACCGCCAGGGCCATCGTGGATCTGATCGAGGAGGGCCACGAGGTCATCATCGCCCACGGCAACGGCCCCCAGGTGGGCATGATTCAGAAGGCCATGGCCGAGCTGACCCGCTCGGAGCCGGCGAAGTACATCCCCTGCCCCCTCTCCGTCTGCGTGGCCATGAGCCAGGGGTATATCGGCTATGATCTCCAGAATGCGCTGCGGGAGGAGCTGCTGGATCGCGGCATCTCCAAGGGCGTGGCCACCGTGCTGACCCAGGTGGAAGTAAACCGGGACGACCCGGCCTTCCAGAACCCCACAAAGCCCATCGGCGCCTTCATGACCAAGGAGGAGGCCGACAAAATGGTGGCTGAGCGGGGCTATAACGTCATTGAGGACGCGGGCCGGGGCTACCGCCGTGTGGTGGCCTCTCCCAAGCCCCAGTCCATCATCGAGATTGAGTCCATCCGCGACATGGTGGACGCCGGACTGGTGGTGGTGGCCTGCGGCGGCGGCGGCATCCCGGTCTACAAGACCGAGGGCCACCACCTCAAGGGCGCGGCGGCGGTCATCGACAAGGACTTCGCCTCCTGCGTGCTGGCCCAGCAGGTCAACGCCGATACCCTCATCATCCTCACCGCCGTGGAGAAGGTGGCCATTAACTTCGGCAAGCCCAACCAGACCTGGCTGGACAGCCTGACCCCCGCCGAGGCCAAGGTCTACATGGAACGGGGCCACTTCGCCCCCGGCTCCATGCTGCCCAAGGTGCAGGCTGCCGTGGAATTCGCCGAGAGCGCCCCCGGCCGCACCGCCCTGATCACCCTTCTGGAAAAGGCCAAGGACGGCGTGGCGGGCCGCACCGGCACGGTTATCCACCAGTAAAGTGCAAAAAATGGAGTTCCCGCCCTGCGGGAACTCCATTTTTAACGTCCGAAGATCAGTACATAGTAGAGCGGAATGGTGAGAAACAGCATCCAGCCCGGGTGCCAGTTGTCCAGCAGGAAGCCGGTGATCAAAAAAGCCACCGTGACCACCACGGCATAGACCTCCGAGATGCCGAGCCAGTAGGTCAGGTTGGGCAGAATCACCATCAGCGCCAGGGTGAGCAGCCACAGCAGCCCCTCCTTCCACTTGGCCCGCGCCCGCTTCCGGGCCTTCTGCTCCGCCTCCTCCGCGGCGTCCCAAGCCCGGGCGGCGGCAAAAATCTCCGCGTCCTCGTCCGCCGGGGCCTCCTCCGGCTCCGGCGCGGCCTGGGCCGCCTCCCCCGCCGGGGTGTGGAGCAGCAGCGCGTCCAGGGACACGCCGTAGAGCCGGGCCAGGGCGAGCAGGTTGTCCGTGTCTGGAGAGGACTCCGCCCTCTCCCACTTGGACACCGCCTGGCGGCTGACCCCCAGCTTGTACGCCAGCTCCTCCTGGGAATAGCCGTGCTCCCGGCGCAGGGCCAGCAGGCGGTTTGCAATCTCCAGATTCATGGGCACTCCTCCTCGCCGTTCAGAATAGCAGAGACGGGCCTGGGCCGCCACCGCTTCCGGGTTTCATGGCCGCAACTATTGGTTGCCCACCTCCAGCAGCAGGTCGTACACCGCGCCGTGGACGTAGTCCAGCTCCTCAAAGGTGGTAAACGGCCCCACGGAGAAGCGCACCGCCCCCTGGGGAAAGGTGCCCAGGGTCTTGTGGGCCAGCGGGGCGCAGTGGAGGCCGCAGCGGGTCTGGATGCCGTACTCCCGCTCCAGCCGGAAGGTCATCTCGGCGTTGTCGGCGCAGAGAAAGTCCACAGACACCACCCCCACCCGGTTTACCGGGTCGTCAGAGCCCAGCACCCGCAGGCCGTCCTCCTCCAGCTCCATCAGCCGGGCCCACAGGTGGCCCGCCAGCTTCCGCTCCCGCGTCCTCAGGGCCTCCCCCTCCCGGTCCAGGTAGTCCAGGGCAGCCCCCAGTCCGAAGATCCCCGGCAGGTTCAGCGTGCCCGCCTCCAGCCGGTCGGGCAGGAAAGAGGGCATGTCCAGCGACTCGGATTGGCTGCCCGTGCCGCCGGCGAGGAGGGGCTCCAGCTCCGCCGCCAGGGCGTCTCTGACCACCACGCCGCCGATGCCCTGGGGCCCCAGCAGGCCCTTGTGTCCAGGGAAGGCCAGGCCGTCGATGCCCATGGCCCCCATGTCCACCGGCAGGACACCCAGAGTCTGGGCCGCGTCCACCAGGAAGAAGATGCCCCGCGCCCGGCAGAGCCGCCCCACCTCGGCAATGGGGAAGATGGTTCCCGACACGTTGGAGGCGTGGGTGAGCACCACCGCCCGGACGCCGGGCGTCAGCCGCTCTGCCAGATTCTCTGTCACCAGCTCCCCCCGCTCCGTGCAGGGCAGGTACTCCACCTCCACCCCCGCCCGCTCCAACTGGCGGAGGGGGCGCAAAACGGCGTTGTGCTCCATGGGGGAGGTCACGACCCGGTCGCCGGGCCGCAGCAGTCCCTTGAGCAGCAGATTCAGCCCGTGGGTGGCCCCGGAGGTGAACGCCACGTTGCGCGGCCCGGGACCGTTCACCAGGGTACAGAGCCGCTCCCGCACCTCCAGCACCCCCCCGGCCGCGTCATAGGCCCGCTGGTAGCCGCCCCGGCCGATGTTGCAGCCCACACACTCAATGTAGTCCGCCATGGCCGCCCCCACCCCCGGTGCCTTGGGGTAAGAGGTGGCCGCGTTGTCCAGATATACGGTACGCATGTGTGACTCCTCCTCAAAACAGGCGGGCGGACAAGTTCCGCCCGCCTGTATGTGCTCCAATTCTCTCAGATCCGGGTATCCAGCGCCAGTTGGAACCAGTACGCGTCCCGCGGCATGCGGGGCAGCAGCCGGGACAGGATGCCGGCGCTCTCCCCGCTGTCGTCCAGCAGCATGCGGGCCGCGCTGCGCCGTCCTTCCAGAGTGTGCAGCAGTGCGTTGGCCTGGGTGCTCTGGCTTCGGCCGTCGGGCCGGCCGTCCACGTTGGCCGACCAGCAGGCCCAGCCCTCCCGCTCCAGCGCATCCGCCACGCCGGAGGCCGCCCCCTCCAGATATACGGTATGGGGCCGCACACGGACCAACTGCTCCAACAGGCCGGCCCCCTCCTCCAACGCCGCCCGCGCCCCATCCAGGCTCTGGCCCGGGACGGACAGGCCCACCGCGTGGCCCGAGCCCACCAGCCGGCGGAGCTGACCTTCCGCCGCCGCCAAGGCATCCGGCGTAAAGAGGAACAGGGCCCGGATGCCGCGTGCCTCCAGGGTGTCCAAAATGTTGTCCAGCGCCCCGCCGCCGGTGCACTGGAAGGACAGGTAGACCGGCAGACCGTCCTCCTGCTCCGGCTCGTCCGTGCCGCCGCCCGATGGCGTGGGGGACGGGCTGGGCGTGGGCTGGGTGCCCTGGTTCAGCTCCTGGAGGTACTTATAGTAGCGGGTGGGCATAGACAGCCCGCTGGCCGATGTAACAAACTGCTGGGTGTCCAGCCGCTCCTGCCCGTTTGTGATACGGATCAGGGTGCCGTAGTTGGTGGGGGTATAGGTGTAATTCAGGCCAAAAAAGCTGCACACCCCGGCCAGGGGGACAAACACCCGCCCGTTGCGCAGCGCGGCACGCATGTCCTTCGCCTCTCCGGAGAAGCCGTCGGTGCAGGTGCCCGCGTTCAGGTCAAACACAAGCATGCCGTTCAGGCTGTAGAGGGTAAACTTGTACTCAGTCTCTGTCCGCTCCTGCCCGTAGGAGACTCCCAGGTTCACCCCCGTCACCGTCCAGTCGAAGGCGGTGTAGGGCACATATATGTCTCCGTTGATCCAGGCGGGCATGGCAGACAGGGGCAGGTCCAGCATCTGGTCGTTCTCCGCCATCAGATAGATGGTGATCTCATCCGCCTTGGCCGTCCCGGCCAGCAGGAGGCTCAGGAGCAGCGCCGCCGCACACAGGCCGGACAGATATTTCTGGATGCGGCGCATGGCGCCCCTCCCTTCCCGGCAAAAGCCGTTCCTTTCTCGTCATTCCGCCATGAAGCCCGGCGGAATGGCCGCATGACGCCGGATTTCGCAGTCCCGCCCCAAGGCGGGAGCAGGCGGACCGCGTCAGGTATAACCGCCGCTTTGCGGTTATTATATCATGAAACCCCAGCCGGGTAAAGCGGCAGCTTGCACCAGCGGGCCCGGCGTGGTATGATGTTGCCCGGAACCCAATTTAATGTGTTTTTAAGGAAAGATCAATTCCATCCGCCCCGCGGCTTGGGTATACTGTAATCACAAAACCGTTGAAAGGGTGGCGGCCTCTATGTCAGTGACTTTGGAACAGGTGGAACAACTCCGCGCGCACGCGGCAGTCTCCTATGAGGAGGCCCGGCGGGCCCTGGAGGCCTGTGACGGCGATCTGCTGGACGCCCTGATCCTGCTGGAGCGGGAGGGCCGGATTCCGCCGGGCGGCGGGCGGGGCGCTTTTTTTACCACCCAGCCCGGTGCCGCCCCGGAGCCGCCGCCCTCCGGGCCCACCCGGGGGCCGGAGGCGTCCGGGAAGGACGAGAAGCGGTTCTGGGGGCTGGCCGTGACCGCGGGCGGCCACCGCGGCCGGGAGGAGCGGGGGAGCTGGCGCGCCCGCCTGCGGGAGCTGCTGGCGGCGGCGGTGGATCTGCTGCGCCACTGCACGGTCAACCAGTTTGAGGTGTGGCGCAACGGGGAGCGGATGACCGCCCTGCCCGTGCTGATCCTGATCCTGCTGGTGCTGGTGGCCTACTGGATCTCCCTGCCCTTGCTGGTGGTGGGCCTGTTCTTCGGCTGTAAATACCGCTTTTCCGGCCCGGATCTGGACAAAAACCGGGTGGGCGAGGTGGTCAACCAGGTGTCCGCCAAGGTGGGGGACGCGGTGGGCCAGGTACGGGACGAATTCAAGCGGGAATTCGACAAATCCAGGGGGAAAAAAGGCAAGTAAGGAGCGAGAGAGATGGCAGAGAGAATCCTGTTGGTGGAGGACGAGGAGAAGCTGGCCCGCATGGTGGAGCTGGAGCTCCAATACGAGGGGTACGAGGTGGAGAAGGCCTTCGACGGGCGCGCCGGGCTGGACCGGGCCCTGTCGGGGGAGTTCGACCTGGTGCTGCTGGACATCATGCTGCCCGCCCTGTCCGGCATGGAGGTGCTGCGCCGCCTGCGGCGGGAGAGCGCCATGCCCGTCATCATGCTCACTGCCCGGGACACCGTGGTGGATAAGGTGTCCGGCCTGGACATGGGGGCGGACGACTACATTACCAAGCCCTTTGCCATCGAGGAGCTGCTGGCCCGCATCCGGGCGGCCCTGCGCAAGCGCCCCGCCCAGGCCGCGGAGCCGCCCCGGAGCCTGCTCACCGCCGGTCCCCTCACCATGGACACCGACCGGCACGAGGTGAGCGTGAATGGCGAGGGGGTGGAGCTCACCCGCCGGGAGTTCGATCTGCTGCGCTACCTGCTGGAGAACAAGGAGCGGGTCATCTCCCGGGAGTCCCTGCTGGACCATGTGTGGGGCTTCGACTTCGTGGGGGAGACCAACGCAGTGGACGTATACATCCGCTTTCTGCGGGCCAAAATCGACGAGCACTTCGGTATCAAGCTCATCCACACCGTCCGCGGCGTGGGCTATGTGATTCGGGAGGAAGGACAATGAACGCGGCCGCCATCGTCTACACCAGCCAGACCGGCTTCACCGCCCGGTACGCCGCCCTGCTGGCGGAGCGCACCGGCCTGCCCTGCCGCCCGCTGAAGGAGGCCGCCGCCCTGCCCCGGGGGACGGCGGTTATCTACCTGGGCTGGCTGTGCGCTGGGGGGATCAAGGGCCTGAAGGGGGCCCGCCGCCGCTTCCGGACGGCGGCGGTGTGCGCCGTGGGCATGGCGGCGGAGGTGGAGGAGGCCAAGCTGCGCCGGGACAACCGGCTGGAGGGCGTTCCCCTGTTCTACCTCCGGGGCGGCTACGCCCCGGAGAAGCTCACCGGCTTCTACCGCGCCATGATGGCCCCCATGGCCCGGCTGGTGTCCAGGGCCCCGGCGGAGACGGAGGCCGACCGGGCCATGCGGGACGCCTTCCGGGACGGGGGCGACTGGGTTTCCCCGGAGCGTCTGGCGCCCGTGCTGGCCTGGCTGGACGGGGATTAGGAGGAGGGAGTTCCCATGGCACACAGAGCGAACAAGCGCCCGCCGGGGCGCATCAAGTCCTCCATCGTGGCCCGGCTCAACACACGCCTCTTTTTCCGGCTGCTGGGCATCTATTTCACCATGGATCTGCTGCTGCTGTTCCTGTTCTGCGGCGGCCTGTTCGTCTGGTCGGAGCAGCAGGCGGCCCAGATCAGCACTCTGGTGGAGGAGCGGGGCGTCCCCTCGGCGGAGGCCACGGAGTGGATGACGGCAGGGGATTACACCGTCACCGCCGGCACGCCGGAGGCGGACGGCCTCCGCCTGCCCGGCTGGCTGCCCTCGCCGGAGGAGACCCGGGGCGGCGTGCGCTACTTCAACCCCGGCACGGTGGATCTCCTTCTGCTGGTCACCTTCTCCTCCGGCGACGCCACCAGCTACACCCTCCAGATGCCGGGGGACGAGCCCTACGCCATCCGGCTGGATCTGACCCAGCCCGCAGCCATCTTCGTCTTTGCCGCCCGGGTGTTGTTCATCTGCCAGTTGGCCAGCCTGGTGACCAACCTGTTCAAGAACGCCGGCTCCATTAAGAAGGTACTCCGCCCCATCCAGGAGCTGGCCGCCACCGCCGCCAAGCTCAACCAGGTGGAGCGCATGTCGCCGGAGGAGCTGAAGGCCCTGGCGGGCAAGCTGGACGAGATCAACGCCACCCATCTGGACCGGCGCATCGACCTGCCCGGCACCCAGAAGGAGCTGAAAACCCTGGCCCAGGCCATCAACGCCATGCTGGACCGCATCAACGAGGCCTACCGCTCCCAGATGCGCTTCGTCTCCGACGCCAGCCATGAGCTGCGCACCCCCATCGCGGTGATCCAGGGCTACGCCAACCTGCTCAACCGCTGGGGCAAGGACGACCCCGCCACCCGCCAGGAGGCCATCGACGCCATCCGGCAGGAGGCCGACTCCATGAAGGAGCTGGTGGAGCAGCTTCTCTTCCTGGCCCGGGGGGACAACGACTCCATGCACATTGAGATGGAGACCTTCGACTTGACCGAGGTGGCCGCCGAGGTGCTCAAGGAGACCGGGATGATCGACCAGACCCACACCTTCTCCGCCCGGTGGGAGGGGGCCGTGCCGGTCTGCGCCGACGTGGGACTGACCAAGCAGGCCCTGCGCATCCTAGTGGACAACTCCATCAAATACACCCCCGCCGGAGGGCACATCACCCTGTCCGCCGCCCTGCGGGACGGCATGGCCCGCCTCTCCGTCCAGGACGAGGGCCAGGGCATCGACGCCGGCAGCCTGCCCCACGTGTTCGACCGCTTCTACCGCACCGACCAGTCCCGGGCCCGCCAGACCGGCGGCACCGGGCTGGGGCTGGCCATCGCCAAGTGGATCGTGGACCGCCACGGCGGCTGGTTCGAGGTGCGCTCCTGGCCCGGCGTGGGCACCCGCATGACCATCGTTCTCCCCGTCGCCGAGCTGGATGCCGGCGGTGCGGACGAAGATGCGGAGCAGACCCGCCCGGCGTAAAAGAAAGCCCCTGAAGGGCCGGCCTCTCCCTTGGAGAGGCCGGCCCTCTTTTTTTACGAATCTGGGGAACTTTTTTCCTCCCTCTGCCGTCCAAGAGAGCGAGTACCACAAAACAAATAAAGGAGCGTACCCATATGAACCGACGTTTTCTCGCCCTGGCCCTGGCCGGGACGCTGTCCCTGAGCCTGCTGGCCGGCTGCGGCAGCAGCAAGGAGCCCGCCCCGGAGAGCTCGGCCCCCGTGGTGGAGTCCCCCTCCGCCTCCCCGGAGG
>PPYE01256725.1_pt1 | contig 26546 bp, 10 predicted proteins | sample 1559881 | NCBI WGS metagenome assembly PPYE01 (sample SAMN08240022, study PRJNA423297) | Human gut metagenome, whole genome shotgun sequencing project. | reverse complement strand
GTATGAACGTCCCTTCTGTCGGTGGCACCGGGTCCGGATTAATATCGGGAACAATATTATTGTCCTCATCAGAACAGCTAACAATCATGGAAGCTAAAACAAGCCCCATCGTGATTTTCAAATAATTCTTCACGGTCTCTTTTTTTAATTATACATTTCTTGTTTGTTACACCTCGAAAACACCCTTTTTATTCATTATTTAAGAAAGCGTCGACTGAACAAACTTAATATTTAAGGTTATTTTTGAGTTCTGATGCAAAGTAACAGGAGACGGCTTAAGTTTTTTTATAAAATACGATTAAACTCAGATTAATTTCTAATTAATTTTAAAACTAATACTATTTTCTTTTAATTTTCCGCAAACTTGGGCATTAATTTCTATAAAAGGGGGAAGTTTATATTTTGTGATATGCGATACATACCCTGTTTCTTCATCTAAATGAGTAGTTACTTCCTGCAAAAGAAGCAAATTTCAAGTAAAGAGGTTAAAAAGGTAAATAAGGCAACTATTATCTCTTATATCGGTCGGGGTTGCCAAAGTAATGCCCCAACCAACCCATACAAGGATATACAAACATAACACAAATTAAGAGATATCCAATTATTAACCTGACTGATTATATAAAAAATGTATTCCAGTATTATGATTGCGACATTCACTACTGATTTTCAAAAATGCTTCTTACGATACCATCTTTCAATTGTACGTTTCCTTCACTCTATATATAATAAGGTGTAACGAGATTATTTATAACCGGGAGATAAGATTTATATCCCCTGAACCCACTTATTTGCTTAAATTCCACATTTAAGGGATATTTAATAAGCAATTAAGCGAAAATTAAGCTTTCACTTAACTTCCTGTCTTTATATTTGCCACACCATTTTATCGCTCTCAAACCGTGAATTACAGTCTGTCAAATCATAAACTGAAATACAATGAACTTTTAAACTACAGAATAATATCATGAATCAAATTAGCAAAGTATTTTTAGCTTGCGCCTGCAGCCTGTCCGGCTTGGTGACACAAGCCCAAGATCACACCGTATGGAGCAATGATTTCTCCAATGACTCCCAACCACTGAATATTGTGGGACGTGGCGCCTGTCGGGTTAACGACGGAGTATTACATTCGCGCAGTGCTTATGCCCTCTTCGGTAATCCCGAATGGAAAGATTATAGCTTGTCTTTCAAGGCACGTGCCCCGAAAGACGCCGAACAAGTACAGATATGGGCAGGGTTCCGTACACACAACCGTTTTGACCGCTATGTGGTGGGTATCAAAGGCGGACTGCAAGACGATATCTATTTGATGCGTACCGGATATATGGGTACAGACGAATTCTTAGGCGTTCGCCCACTTGGCTTTCATCCCGTGCCGGGAGAATGGTACAAAGTGAAAGTAGAAGTATGTGGAAACCGTATCCGGGTTTTTGTAAACGACGAAAAACTTCCTCACATCGATTTGGAGGACAAAAACAGTAATCTCTCTCCTACCGGTGAAGTTGCATTGGGTGGCGGATGGATAGACACGGAATTTGATGATCTCACTGTCATACCATTAGCAGAAGATGCTCTAAAAGGCGTTAAGGTACAAGAGTACCGCATAGCACTCTCAACACAGGAAAAGGAGGAAAAACGCCGCAAGGAACGAGCACAATACACTGCCGTCAAACTGGATAAACTGACTGACAACCGGACAGAGTTATCATTGGACGGAAACTGGCTCTTCATGCCTGAATACCAACTGAACGATAAAGCTAAGGCAATCTCCATGCAGACGGATGACAACGACTGGCATCTGATGTCTGTCCCTGCTTTCTGGAATCCTATCCGCATCTGGCTACATGGCGAAACGATGCCATCGCCTACCGGCCCGCAACATAAAGGGGTATCAGATACCTACTACCAGCAAGAAACCGACCGTTGCGAGAACTATACTTTCAACTATCGCAAGACTGGTGCTGCCTGGTATCGTCAATGGCTGGAACTACCGGCTGACGTGAAAGGGAAACAACTGACCCTCTCATTTGACGCTGTATCAAAAATGGCGGAAGTTTACATCAACGGTGAACCGGCTGGTTCGAACATTGGTATGTTCGGTGATTTCCAGATAGATGCCACCCGATTTCTACACCCGGGCCGCAATCTGATTGCTGTGAAAGTGACACGTGACATCAACGGGAAAGTTGCGCAAACCAGTGATGCCATGGAAAACTACTATTCATCGGTGCGCAAGGAAGTGGAAGACAACCAAAACGACCAACAAGCCAACAAAGCCGTATTAACCGATATTCCTCACGGATTTTATGGTGACAACCCTGCCGGTATATGGCAGCCTGTCAAACTCGTAGTCAGCAATCCGCTTAAAGTAGAAGATATTTTCATCAAACCGGCTTTGGACGGTGCATCCATAGACGTCACCATAAAAAACTATGCTCCTAAAAAGAGAAACTTCGACATCCGTGTAGACATCATAGACAAACACACCGGAGAAACACTCTACGGTGCCCCCGTACGTAGCAAACTCTCGTTAGCGACAAGTACACAAGAAACATTTACCTGTGATATTAAAGGGCTGAAACCCAAACTCTGGGAACCTGCCAGCCCTAATCTTTATGACTTTCGCGTAAGCCTCACGGAAGGAAAAAATAAAGTGACGGACTGTATCACCGTAACTTCCGGCTTCCGTACTTTTGAAAGCAAAGACGGATTCCTGTACCTGAATGGCCGCAAACACTGGCTACGCGGAGGCAATCACATTCCTTTCGCTCTCTGTCCCAATGATTCTCTTCTGGCAGACAAATTTATGAAACTGATGAAGGAAGGTAATGTACAGTCTACCCGAACACATACCACTCCTTGGAACGAACTCTGGGTATCGGCAGCAGACCGCAATGGCATCTCGATCAGCTTTGAGGGTACTTGGTCATGGCTCATGATACACTCTACCCCGATACCGGACAAGGGCGTGCTTGATCTTTGGAGCAGTGAATGGCTGCGGGTGATGAAAAAATACCGGAATCATCCTTCTGTATTCTTCTGGACAGTCAACAATGAGATGAAATTCTACGACTTGGATGCCGATACGGAACGTGCCAAAGAGAAATTCCGCATTGTATCCGATGTAGTGAAGAATATGAGAAAGACCGATCCTACACGCCCTGTATGCTTCGACTCCAACTATCTTCACAACAAAGCCAGCAAACGGTTCGGCGAAGATTTTCTAAAAACAGTTGATGACGGAGATATTGATGACAACCATGCTTATTATAATTGGTACGACTATTCGGTATTCCGCTTCTTCAACGGAGAATTTCAGAAACAATTCAAAACACCCGGACGTCCTTTGATCAGTCAGGAGATGAGTACGGGTTATCCGAATGCCGAAACCGGTCACCCTACCCGTTCCTATCAGCTGATTCATCAGAATCCTTATTCATTAATCGGATACGAAGCTTATGACTGGGCCGATCCCAAAGGTTTTCTGAATACACAATCGTTCATCACGGGAGAGTTGGCCGAAACGCTCCGTCGTACCAACGAACAGGCTTCGGGTATCATGCACTTTGCCTATATGACTTGGTTTCGCCAATGCTATGACTACCGTCATATTCAACCGTATCCCACATACTACGCTATGCAGCGTGCTATGCAACCTGTACTTGTCAGTGCGGAATTATGGGGACGTAACCTTTATGCAGGTGAGAAATTGCATACACGTATTTATGTAGTAAATGACAACGAAGAAGGACGTGACCTGAAACCAATGTCATTAATCTGGAGTATTGTAGACGAAACGGATAAAGTACTGGCATCCGGTACAGAACAATTCCCGGCTGTGGAATACTATGGCCGTAAATATATTGAGCCAAACATTCACATGCCTTCCAATCTACCTGCCGACAAAGTAAATGCAAAACTGAAACTCACACTTACAGAAAACGGCGTGACTTTATCAAAAAATGAATATGGATTACTATTGGCACGCAAGGAATGGAACATCGGTCAGGTAGCCGAAAACAAAAAAATCCTTCTACTGGATAAAGACAATATGAAAGCCACCCTTGACTTCCTGAACATCGCTTGCCAGACAGTACCGTCCATCAAGGAACTCCTGAACAGCAAGCAGAAAGCGAATCTCTGCATCCTATCGGGACTGAAAGAATGTACGGATGAAGAAGCAAAATTGCTACGTGAATATCAGGCTAAAGGCGGTCGCCTGCTCCTTCTGAACAGCAAAGAGGCTGCACAAAAAATCTATCCTGAATACATCACCGGATGGATCATTCCCACGGAAGGAGACATTGTGGTGATGGAACATGACGATGCCTCTGTATTCGACGGAATCGGTGTACTGGAATTACGCTATTTCAATAATAACAAGCGTGAAATTCCACTAGCCTGCACTGCCACCTTGAAAGCTGTCCGCCACGAAAATGTGAAGGAACTTGCTGCCCAGATGAAGATTCACGCATACATCGACGGCGGTAAACCGGAAGAACGTATAGCACGTATCGAGTCTATGCGTGGATTGACATTACTGCAAATAGCCGACAATAAAGGAAAATCTCTTGTTTCGACACTCTGCACGGAAAAAGCAACGACTGATCCGATAGCAGGAAAATTGTTGGCAAACATGGTGAACGAATTATTGAAATAGGTATGTAATTGATATATTAGAATGGATCTTCCATTCGTTCTATTAAATTCCCCAAAGAAGGCAGCTAGCTTACAATAAGTTAGTTGCCTTCTTTTTTTATTCCGGGTGTAAACAGTAGCAGAAGATTGCCACTCCTTTCTTTTGGATTTTCTTTCCATTATAACAGTGTAATCAATTGCATAAACTTATGTAGTCGGGCTTCTTTTCCTTAACGATGGAGTAGATATGGCATACTTCTATTTTGACCGTCAAACCTTACTTTAGCAAAACTCTAAATTGTTAGCTGACAAAACAAGATAAACAAAAAATGAAGAGCAAATTCCACTGGAAAGTGAAATCTACTCTTCATGATGTATCAAAGCGGAAGATTTATCCAATAACCGTCAACAGATATTTATTGGTTCACCCATAGCATATTCCAATGAATCTTTATGCCAACCTCAGCCGTTTCACAGCCGTTATTAAGTTATGAAAGACTTATAAAAGAAATATCATCTGATCGTATATCTTTTGCCTTTGACAGTCGCGAAAGAAATCCTATTATCATCAAGAACGTTGACTTTAACACCGGAAACTTTCAGATTCTTTGCACCCGGATATTTTATAATACACTCTGCACCGGAATTAGAAAGAATTTCTATTGAAGTAATTTTCCCTTCTTTCCAGGCAGCGTCCACTTCAAAGTTTCCTCGCGCCTTCATCCCTTTAAATGCACCGTCTTTCCACGCATCGGGCAAAGCGGGAAGCAATTCGATATATCCTCCCTGGCTCTGCATCAGTATTTCTGCGATTCCGGCTGTACAACCAAAGTTACCGTCGATCTGGAAAGGCGGATGCGCATCAAACAAGTTGGTATATACTCCGCCTACATGACTTCCGGGAACAGTCAGTTTCATGGCACTTCTCAATAACTTATGAGAGCGGTTTCCGTCGTGCAGACGTGCCCAGAAGTTCAGTTTCCACGCTTTGCTCCATCCGGTACCTTCGTCGCCGCGCGTATTCAATGTCACTTTCATGGCATCTGCATATTTATCGTCCTGTTCGCTCCTTCCAATTACAATCTGCGAACCCGGATGCAGCCAGAAAAGATGATTCGTATGTCTGTGGCCGCCATCTCCGGTCACGTCTTTTGTCACTTCATCTTTCCATTCCATAAATTGACCGCCCAGGCCGATTTTCGGTCCGGAGAGTTTGCTCATGGCTGTTGCTATCTCTGCGATTTCCGGATCTTTTTCCCTTCCCAGCTCTTTGCTGGCCTTAATCATCATGCCGAACATTTCACAAATCATAGCCTGTGAAGTTGAACAACCTAGTGAAAACTCGCCATGTTCAGGAGAATGGGAGGGATTCGCTACCAGTGTACCATCCCGTTCATCTGTCCAAAGATTGTCTACCCAGAAAAGGGCAGCGTCAAGCATCGTATCATAATACTTTTTCAGGAAGTCTTTATCAAGGTTGAACTGGTAATACTCCCAGATATCCTGACACATCCAGATAGCCCCTGCCGGGAAGTGATGGGGCGTACTTTTCTTGGCCGGAGCCGTATTCCCCCAAATATTATTCTCATGATGTGTCACCCATCCACGAACATTGCCGCCATCAGGTTTACAATAATATTGTTGTGCCGTATACTTTCCACGAGGTACCAGACTCTTGACATATTCTACCATAGGCAGATGGCACGGACTAAGATTGGTAGGCTGTGTCGGCCAATAATTCATCTGTACATTGATATTGGTATGATAATCGGCATTCCATGGATTAGCAAGCCTTTCCCCCCACACTCCTTGCAGATTAGCAGGTAAAGAACCTTCTCTTGAAGAAGAGATCAGAAGATAACGTCCGAACTGGAAATACAACATTTCCAGATATTGATTGTCCTGTTCCGAATTGGTATTCGCATCCATTCCTTTCAGCAAACTGTCGGTGGTGGCAGCAGGTGCTTCCAACTGTTCACCAAGATTTAGTTGCATTCTATCATACAACGAATGATAATCCTTCTGATGGGCAGCCAACAAGGAGGTATACTTCTTATCCGCTACTTTATGCAGGGTAGCCCGCACCTTATCCAATGGATCTTCTTCTGAAAAATAACAGTAGGAATCATCCATGCACTGTACATAGTTAGTCGCGGCAGACATCAGAACAATAATCTCATCCGCATCCTCTACTTTCAGCTTCGCTCCGTCCACTACTGAAATCTTTCCGCCTTTATTCTTCACAACCAATTGCTGCGCATATCTCAGTCCATTCTTCCAGGCATCCCCTACCCGCTTGTCCCCGCTAACCGGAGTCGGGTACCCGGTCATGGTAATCGTATTGCCGTCTGCTGCAATGACTTTATCGGTGTGCAGCGATTCAAGAGAAATGATGCGCGAAAGTTTCCCTTCATTCGCATCTGACGTGAGACGCATCACCATTACATGATCCGGATAACTCATAAAATATTCACGTTTAAAGGTGATTCCACCTTCTTTATATGTCACCGTATGAATAGCATTATCTATGTCGAGTGTACGGGCATAGTCGGAATAAGGAAGCTCGAGAGAAGCGTCTATCGAGAGCTCCGCTAATTGCGGCTTCTGCCTGTTGTCTATTAATTCCGTTATTTCGAGTTTGAAGAATGTATATTTATCCGTTTTCAACGGGAATGACAGCGTCTTATTGCGACCGCTTTTTCCGTCATTGCCATCAGCCCAGAAAACACCGGACTGATTATCCAGCAAGTCATAGGATTTGCCATCTGCCGAACCATAAAGTTTCCACGATTTCGGGTCTCTGCCAGGCATGTCATTGGCAGAGGTCAAGCTATAGGAAACAGCTTTGGGAGCATGGGTATATGCCCACTTGATTACACATGGCAAACTCCCTGCACCGGAAAACTGTTCATTATCGGCAAACCATTTGCTGGTAGTACTCTGATCGAAAAGACTGCCGATGGACTGACTCTGATTTTTTGTATTATCATAATTGGTCTGTACTTCTTCTTTTATCAAGACAGGGATAGGCGGATTAACGGCCTCTACAATGATATTACTCAATGTCTGGAAAGAACCGAAATGCTCCTTCGTTCCAGCCAGATTGTCAATCAGATTCCGTAATTCTGTGCCGTCACCGTCTCCATCATAATTATGGGTAATCAGTTTTCCGGTCTCGTCGATATAAGCAGAACGGTTTGTTGTAAAGTCATTCATCTTCTGTTGCAACATCACCCGTGCTTTGTGAAGATAGTCCTTGTTAACTTCCGGAGTTCTCAGATGTCCTCCGTTATAAGAGGGATCTTCACCGGGACCTCCCGACCACAAAGTGTGTTCATTCGTCTGAATGACATCCACATAGACCCCACCAAAGATCATAGCTCCCATATAACCGTTACCGATAGGCAGAGCCTCACTTTCCCAGTTTTTAGCAGGCTTATTATAAGTTGCCTTCAAGGCAGGTTGATGAAACTGCCCGGAGCAAGCCGTCATCGTAGTTCCTGCCACAAAGCAGAATAGAAGTAATACATCTGTAAGCCGTAAGTACCTGTTTCTCATAATATTATTTTTTAATAAGCATATCCTTAGATAATCCCATACTGCGTCATGCTTGTGCCACCCTATTGGCACAACTGTGCCACCTCGTTGGCATAACCGTGCCAATGCGATGGCACAACTGTGCCAACAAGGTGGCACAGACTGATCAATCAGAAAGCATCACTTCAGTTCATGTGACTCTTAGTTTTTTCTGGTTCAAATTTAAATAAAGTTTATAAATCAATGACTGTTTGCAGGCGAATATCTTTGGAAGAAGCACCAACCATAATGTCAAATGTGCCTTTCGGTACTACAAACTGACCTTTTCCTACATCCCAATAACGAAGTTGCTCTTTATTCAACCTGATCTCTACCCGACGGCTTTCTCCTGATTTTAAAGGAACACGCCGGAATCCTTTCAGTTCTTTGACAGGAACAATACCTCCGGTCTCCGGTATTCGCACATAAACCTGAGTAACTTCATCACCGTTTCTCTTACCGGTATTCTTTAACCGGAAAGAAACAGCTACTTCATCTGCTTCGTCTTTTACTCTCAAATCGCTATATTTAAAAGAAGAATAACTCAATCCGTAGCCAAATGGATAAAGGACTTCTCCTTTGAAGTATTTATAAGTACGTCCTTTGGTAATATCATAATCGTCAAACGGAGGCAACTCATCCAAGGATTTGTAATAAGTGAGCGGTAAACGTCCGGCAGGATTATAATCACCAAACAGTACCTCGGCAACGGCAGTTCCTCCTTGTTCGCCCGGATACCAGGCATTCACAATCGCAGGAACATGCTCATCCATCCAATTGATGGCTAATGAACTGCCTGCCACCAGAATAACGATCATATTGGAATTTACTTTATAGATTTCCTGCAAGAACTCTCTCTGGTCTGCCGGGAGCTGAATGTCGTAGCGGTCTTGCCCCTCACGCTCTATCGATTTATTGATACCCATAACAGCAATTACCGTTTCACATTCGCGAACTGCTTTTCCGGCTTCTCCGTACAAATCGAGACGGGTTGCTTTTCCTATCTGCGGAACTTTCCATTGTAGTTTTGCAATAGCATAATCCCGATTATCGTAATATTCCGCTTTCAACTGATACTCTTTTCCGGCTTCGAGATAAATAGAAGCGGAATCCGTAGACACGGCATGCGCTTGCCATGCATCAATCAACATCTGATTATCAATGCTCAGACGGCAACCGTCATCTGATGTAAAGCTGAAAGTATAGCGACCGGAGATGGTCGGCTTTAACTTTCCTGTCCAACGGACAGAAAGCGGAGATTTGGGAAGGAACGGGTCGGGAGCCTGATTGGCAGGCTCAAAATTGATCCAGTTTTCTTTGCGCACTTTCGGCGTACCTTCCAGACGGGTATTATCAAAATATTCTGCCTGCAATCCTTCCGGAAAGTTCTCTCCCTGAATAAGTTCCAAACCGTCGGCGGCAGACTTCCAAGGAGCATAGACGACTTTCACCTGATCGCCTACCCTGTTTCTGATGCCTTGCAGTATGGAAACCGGTTCTACTACCGGAGCACCACTATAATCGCCAAACTCACACTTACCGGCATTGATACCGACTACTGCGATGGATTTCAGTTTGCTGGCATTCAACGGGAGCATATTCTTCTGATTCTTCAATAGAACGATACATTGACGGGCAGCATCCAAAGCAATTTGCTGATGCTCCTTCGAACCGATCACTGATGGAGATATTTTAGTATATGGATTTCGCTCCACACCATCAAACAGCCCCAGTTTCATACGGGCCGTCAGTACATGATAGGCTGCAGAGTCAATATCGGCATCCGATACCATATATTGTTTGTAAGCATTCAACAAAGGTCCGTCATAAACATCGTCACCACATTCAAGGTCAAGCCCTGCCTTAAGAGACAAGGTGGCTGCCGCTTCCTTCGTCTTCAGATACTTATGAGCATTTACCAGCAAAGCAGGGCCCCCACAGTCAGAAACAACATATCCCTGAAATCCCCAATCCTTCCGCAGCACCTTTTGCAATAACCATGCATTCAGCGTACAAGGCACATCGTTCAGTGCATTGTAAGCGGACATGATGGAAGCGGCCTTTCCTTCCTTTACACACATTTCGAAAGCAGGGAAATAATATTCACGCAGTTGTTTCTCCGATATCTGAGGATTGCAGACGAAACGATTGTGCTCTTCATTGTTGGCGGCAAAATGCTTGGGAGTAGAAACGATTTTTAAATAATGCGGATCATCTCCTTGCAATCCTTTCACGAAGGCTGTTCCCATCACTCCACTCAGAAAAGGGTCTTCACCATACGTTTCCGGTGTGCGCCCCCAACGAGGATCACGTGCCATGTTCACAGTAGGTGACCAAAAAGTCAGCACATCGCTGAATTGTTCTTTCTGTGCTCTTCCCTGATCCAGCTCGTTCCAGCGGGCACGCGCCTCATCCGAAATGACTGTGGCTACCCGTCTCTGCAACTCCGGATTCCAGGTAGCTGCCAGTCCGATGGCTTGTGGAAATACGGTAAAACGTCCGGGACGGACAACTCCATGTAGCGCTTCATTCCCATGATAGTATTTATCAATACCCAAACGGGGAATACCGGGAGATGTTGCACGAAGCAAACTTATTTTCTCTTCCACCGTTAAGCGTGAAATCAAATCCATTACCCGTTCATGCACAGGGGCATTTTCATTCTTATACAACTCCTGCGCGTGTATAAACGAACAAGACATCACAGACAAAGCACCTGTCAACAAAATCTTTTTATACCTCTTCATCATTATCATTCTACCTTATTTTCTATTTTTATTAATCTACAGGACCATCCATCAGCAAGTCATGTTTCTTCTCCTTCACATCGTGAGATTTGAAACCACCCCCGTCTGTCGCAATGCCCATTACATGAAACATCGAGTTCCAAAAGGCAGTTACCTCTTTCGTCCGCAAACGATAATCTATGACCGACAAAACCAAGTCTGTGTTATCTTGCAACGGATATGTGACCAAAGCTGCCCCTTCAGGCTTTTGTAGAGCCTCATACAATACGACCTGAGCGCATTTCCAATGTTCGGGAGAGGTATTAAACAGATTCCAGTCTGTGCGGGAAGCTTTTAATATAACATTCCCCTTCTCAGTTAATGCCCCTGTCAAACCTTGTTTCAGTATGTAACGGTCACCTTCCATTTCGCCAAAGTACAAGTCAGGCAGTTCAAAATATTTTCTCCAGGAAGAAGTACTGTCTATCTCTAAAGCAGTGGCTTTGCGATTTGTCAGCCTTACTTCTTCCGGCAACCAACGGGCAAAGTCATTACTCAGTTTTTGTCCGGTACTAAATGCCAGTACCATTCCTCCTTCCTTCTTCCATTTCTTCAATGCCGGTTGCATCTGTTGTAAATCTGATGCAGACACTAATTCGGCATCTACAATCCATAAGTCAGCTTTCTTCGGATGGGTGGTCAATGAGATTCCGGCCTGAGTGATAAAATCGATTAAGTCCGGATGAGCCTCCCCCAATAAATATGCAACCGTATAAACCGGAGCCGGACAGGCTGGCTTTACCGGATGTTTCACTTCCTTAAACGGTGCCCATTCACCACCACCGAAAGCAGCTTTCAGCGCATTAAACATAGGCAACGGCTTATATAGAGGAAGTGTAGTATCTAACCCCGGATTAAAGGTAGTGACATAGGGAGGAATGCGTTCATATTGATATCCCGGCTTGCCTTCTTCATAGGCTTTACCGGCAAATACACCATCCGAAAGATTCGGCAGACGACTAAAATCGTGATATCCCAAGTTCATGTGTTCCAATCCGAACCAACATACTTCCGAAGGGGAATAGTATGCAAGATAAGGAATGGCCATCTGTTTCACATTCTGATAAACATCGATTGCCAGTGCCTCACTCCGCCCTTTATAAGACAGATAAGCTTTTTCTCCGACAAAAGGATATAACTGGTGAGGACGTCCGTAATAAGTCGCTCCGGACTCACCTACAATCAAAGGCTTGTTCAATCCCTTGGGTAAATCTTCCAGTTTCAGACCATGGGAAAAGTGCTTGCTCCACACGGGGAGACGTCCGTCCATATCACGGTCTCCATCCAAGGTAAGGAAGTCACGGGTAGGATCATATTTCTTTGCGCTCAATGTCAGTTCCACCAATTTATCATCCCAAACGGCAGCTACTTCCTTTGCCGGTTTGTTCAGCAAAGCAATAGCAAACATCTCATTACCGACACTCCACCCTATAACAGAAGGATGATTGCGGTCACGCATGATCAATCGTTCCAAATGTTGGTGCGAACGCTCCCAGGTTATATCTTCTTCCAAATTCAAACGAATGGAACTACCGAACAAAGCTGTCTCATCCAGTACCATCAAGCCCATTTCATCCGCCAGATCATAGTAAACACGAGGCCAGGGTTGTGCATGCGGACGAACGGCATTTCCTCCAAAATCCTTAATCATCTGATACCATGCATAAGCAAAACGTCTCGAACAGATATAAGCACTGAAAGGATGCTGAATATCCCCGAAGCATTGTATTTTCTTTCCGTTCAACTGAAACTCATCTCCTACAATTTTAAATTGTCTCCATCCGAAACGGGTAGCTTTGCAGTCATATATCTGCTTCTTCCCGTTTACAGTCAGCAGCAGAGTGTATAGTTCGGGAGTATCAGGAGTCCAGTACTTTAACTTATCATCCGGTTTCTGAGTGATAATGACTTTCTTTTTCTCTCCTTTTTGAAGCACAACCGTAGTAACAGGCATGGTCAGTGCCGTATTTCCCAATGTCCATTTGATCTCAGGAGCGGTCAGAATGTCCTTTCCTGCCTGGTTGATCCATTCCCTGACTTCTCCGTTCAATGTAATATTTGCCTTTTTCGAAGATAAATTCGTCAACTCTACCTCTACTTTTAATTCATTCTTATCCAGCCAGGATTGTACAAACACGTCTGTTATCCGTATTTCGGGCACTGCAAACAAATACACATCCTGCCAAATGCCAAGCAAATAATCGGTATTGGAACCTGTGGGATAAGTTGCCCCCATCTTTTTATAAACGGGATGCGACTGATCGAATAGCTTCGTATCCCTCACTCCTACCAACAACTCATTTTCACCGTCACGATTCACATACTCGGTCACATCTGCCTCAAAAGGAAGATGGGCATCAAAATTATGACAAACTTCTTTTCCATTCACCCATATCACACAATCACCTGCCACTGCCTCAAAATGAAGCAAAACGCGTTTTTGTTCCCAATCGGCAGGAATACGAAAATTACGGCATAACCATCCCATACGGGCACGTACCCAGTGTTCCGGATAACTGGGAAAGTAAACGGAACTTGGAGTATACGGTCGCTGTGTTCCTTCTCCAACCTTACTACCTCTCCCCCAATCGTTTACACTGATAGCAGAAGGGATTTTTATCTTTACCTTTTCCCATTGATCCGGTTGAGGAGCAGCTAGTTCAGGCGCTATCCCGGAACCACTTTTCCACGAAGCGGGAACAGCAACGCATTGTAAATCCCAAAGTCCGTTGAGGCAGACTTCATCCCGATATGGTTTTTCCTGCGGGATGACCAAACCTTCCGCCGGAGAAAAATCACGGGAAAACACGACTTTCTGAGTTTGTGCAACCATCGTTCCGGAAAATATTCCGGCCCAAGCCAACAAGCAGTATCTAACACCTTGTGAAATCATTCTTCGTATCTTTTTTCCGTCTTCCATGATTATCAACCTTTCATTATTTAATTACCATTCTCATTAAATGCCGTTATTGAGAAATAATATTCCGAATCCCCGGTTAAAGTAGCGTGCTTCATATTGATTGTCAGATTCACTCATATCTTTCCATCTACCGATCCCTCGATAAAGAATTGATAAACTACCGGAGGATGCGGTGCGAAAACTGTTCTCCCTTTTTCCCGTTTGAGCCGCCCGCCATTTATTTGTTTTCCGGTCCGTGTTATTTATCCCAATTGTCTGTGCGGAAAGGGGATGCCGGCAAACCCTTCTCATTATACAAGTTACAACGAGGACTATTGGAAAAGCCGTAACGTACAGCCACAGGAACAGCAACTTCGCTGCTGGACACAATCACCTTATTGCCTTCAATCACTGCGTCTGCCCATACAAACTTACGGTCGGCACCCGCAATGCCGAAGCCCGTTAACTTCGTCGGTTTCGGATGAGGCGGTTCTCCTGCCGGTATATACGGAGAAGTACCCATCATCAGCTTTTTACCCTGATTGGTAAACTCCAGAATGATTTTATTTCCTTTCACTGACATTTTTTTATAAAGAGGTCCCATACCGACTACCTTCTCCCCATACGCCAACCTTCGGGCAGCAAGGGCCAGCCGGTGTCCGACATCGTATTTATCTACCGGATGTAAATCGAAAGGATCTCCCACATCAATCGTTACAGCCATTGCCGTATTAGGCAGGTTCAAGGCTTTCAACTGTCCTTCCCGCACCCAGCGCCAACCATTTCCTTCAACAGACGGTTGTTGGTCTACAGGCTCAAAATTAGGAAGCTGCACGTATACAAAAGGAAAATCACCGATTCCCCATTTCTCTCTCCAATCCATAATCATTCGCGAGAACAGAGTGGCATATTCCTTTGCAGAACCACCGGAATTAAATTCTCCCTGATACCAGATAACTCCTTTTATGCTCAAAGGGATCAAAGGAGAGATCATGGCATTAAACAGGTTGGACGGACCATTATTTCCTCCATGCGGTTTACGTGGATTAGGTGGACGGGGTACTCTGGGCTGCGGTTTGGGTGGAGCCGGCTTTCCATCTGCCTGTGCAGCTTTCACAGCTATCGCCCATTCTTTTTGCGCCTGATTCCATTCTTTTCCTACTGTCTTATCCCATTCTCTTACCGCTTCATCAAATTCTTTCTGTTTTCGGGGATAAGTGGCAAGTATTTCCGGATTATCTTTCACATTCTTCTCATAAGCAGTAACATAGTGAGCCAAAGCAGGTTCTTGCTTCAGTCCGGACAGACTGGTCCAGGCCTCAGCACGCGTACCTCCCCAAGCGGACTGGATAACTCCTAACGGACGTCCGTTAGCAGCACGCATGTCGCGCGCAAAGTAATAAGCCGTTGCCGAAAAACCCTGTCCATTGATCTTTGCCAGCATTTCCGGTGTACAAAGTACCCATCTGGCAGCCCGCTCGGGACTAGCCGTTCCCTGAGGAACTTCTATATCAGTCAACGGCTGCAATGCTGTATTCTTGGGAACAAAGAACAAACGCAATAAAGGATCTTCCGAACCGGCTATATCGTCAGCATATTCCTTTCTTACTTTAATTCCCCATTCCATATTCGATTGTCCGGAAGCAACCCATACGTCACCTACCAGTACATCCGAATAAGCTAGTTTATTCTTTCCGGTAATCGTCAGTGTCTGCCCATCTTTCTTCGTTTTTATTGGTTTCAGGTTTACTTTCCATGTCCCGTCACTATGAGCAGTCGTTCTCACTTTCTGTCCGGCAAAGGCTACCTCTATGTTTTCTCCGGCATCAGCCCATCCCCATATGGCAATCTTTGTGTCTTGCTGCAAAACCATGTGATCACCGAAGATCAGCGGCATCCGTACATCGGCTTTTGCTTTTGTCAGTCCAAAGCTTATGGATAACAAAAATATCCATGATATTAAAAGAAGTCGTTTCATTTTATTTATCAGTCTATATATACATCACTAAATTTCCATTCAACTGTGACTCGTCCGGAATCAGGGACACAATCAATCATTATTTGTTTATTACTGATCGTTACGGGCAGAGATTCTCTCCCTTGTGTTGCCTTCGCTTCAGTTACTTTATTTTCCGTTAAGATCACGAGCGTCAACGGAACCTTCACCTGTTTTTTGCTTAACTTGCAGTCCAGAGTAAAAGACACTGAATTGGTTCCGATTTCAATCTCTTTTATAGTGGTCGCGTCACGTTGCTTTATGTAGCTGCCGATATTACCGAAAGTATCGATCCAAAGATCTTTTTCATGCTTCTTCGCGTAAGTCAGATGAGATTCGAAAACATCAGGACGAAGCGGATCAAATCCATCTGTCAGACCATGAATCATAGCTACTCCCCATTCTCTCCGGCTAATCAGTTTATCCATCCATTGATTAATATTCTTTGCCGTGGTATCCCGGGCTCCAATACCTTGCTGAAAAATACGGGCCACCATATGACGCCTTTCTACAATCTTTCCAACTTGCTCATTGAAGCTGTTATAAGGATAGCAAAAAGAAACAGGGAAAATTCCCGTTTCCCTCCGGATAATATCAGCACTATTTTCTATCTCATTTTCAAGTTCCTCCGGCTCTTTTACCTGAGTCACCAGATTCTTATGATTATATCCATGATTGCCGATTTCAAAACCTTTAGCTACCAATGTGCGTATCTCATCCCAGGTAACACCTCCCCATGCTCCCGGCTTTTTAGCTTCGGCTTCCTGTAAAGTAGCCGAAACCTGTCCGGGAATAATAAAGAATGTTCCCGGTATCTGTAGCTTCTCCATGATGGGAGCGGCAATCAGATACTGATTGCGCAATCCATCATCGAACGTATAACTTACAGCACCAGCCTTGTCATCTTTAAAATTGCTGATTCGTAGCTTAACCAGTCCGTCATGAACCGGTTCAGTTGCTTTTACATAGAAACCGGCAATAATCAGTAACAATCCCAAACAAATACGATACATAATCGTTTATCTCGTCTAAATTATCATCAATTTACGACCCTCTAAAACTTATAAAGATACCATCTTATATTTGGTAGTAAACGCTACAGGCTCCTTATTCTCTTTCGCCAGCTTGAACGGAATCAGTTTTTCTTCGCCCGCCCCCAACTCATAATGAACTGCGTCTCCTGTCTTTTTACCACCAACAAACATTTCCACTTTACCTATATCCATCAAAGTGCCTGTGTTTTTTACACTTACCCACACAGTCTTTTGATTCTTTACAAGATTTTCTTCTACTTTAGACACAGTAAGATCAAAATTAGCCCCAAATTCATGCGTATAATTGAGCATCCCTGTGACTCCCTTTTTGTTATCACTATAGCCTACACTATGTTTGATTTCATTCTTAGCTACATAATCAGGACTCATTCCTCCTATCATGATTTTGAACTCACCCTTTTCCACGACTCTGTCCATCCGGTCATTGAGCAATGATATGTCATAAGGAGTCATTTCAAAAGAAACCGTCTTCGACTCTCCCGGCTGCAAATGAATACGGGTGAAGTCTTTCAACTCCATAACACGGGTTTTCACACTGGCATACATATCTGTCACATACAGCTGGGCAACTTCATCACCGGCACAGCTTCCTACGTTCTTCACTGTAGCCTGCACTTCTACATTTCCATTCGCCTTTTCCTGTATTTTCAGATTAGAATATTCGAATGAAGTGTAACTGAGTCCGAATCCGAAGCGATAAAGAGGATAATATTCCATATCTACATATTCGTAACGGCGTCCGGAAGTCTTGAAGTTATAATACAGCGGAAGCTGTCCTACGTGACGTGGGAATGTCATCGGCAAGCGACCGGCAGGATTATAGTCACCGAACAGTACATCTGCCATTGCCGGACCACCTTCCTGTCCCGGCAACCAGTTTACTAGAATAGCTTTACACATTTCAGACGCTTTCAGGATATCATAAGGACGCCCTGCCTGAAGAATCAGTATCACCGGTTTTCCGGTTGCACAAACTGCTTCCAGCAATTCCTGCTGTTTGCCCGGCAGGATTAAAGTCGCCCAGTCATTATTTTCCCCACATGTCTTGCGGACATCATTGGTCGCTTCACTGGTAGAGCAATCGCCCAGTACCATGATTACAACATCCGACTGGGAAGCTGTCTTCACGGCTTTAGGAATATTCGTAGCGTCCGGATTCGTAAAGTCGCATCCCTGTTCATAAAGCACTTTTGTCTGCTTGCCCACCGCACTTTTAATACCGGTCAGAACCGATTTCAATTGTCCCGGCAACAGCTTCGGCGTATAATCGCCCGGTTGAAGATCATCTGCACCGGGACCTACTACCGCAATCGTACGCAGTGTCTTGGACAAAGGAAGAAGATTCTCTTTGTTTTCTAACATTACAATAGACTCACGTGCTGCCTGACGTGCCATTTCTTTATGGCTGTCCGAGTTCCATCCCGGATATATCTTCTTCCAGTCCAGCGGTTTGCAAGGATTCTTCTCAAAGAGCTCATTACGGAACATAGTACTCAACATCGTACGGCATACATTGTCCAGATCTTCCATATTGATACGTCCGTCTTTTGCAGCCTGAATCACTTCTTTATTATTGTAGGTATCTCCACAGTTGGTTGCAATACCGGCAGCCAGTGCCTGATTGGCAGCTTCAATCTTATCTTTTGCCGTGTAATGTTTGCGGGCTGTCAGATTTCCGATAGCACCGCAGTCACTAACGATGAATCCATTGAATCCCCATTCCTGACGCAGAATCTGTTGCAGCAGTTCTTTGCTTTTAGCAACCGGAACACCCATATAATCAGAATAAGCCATCATCAAAGACTGGCAATCATAATTGCGGATTGCATGGCGGAACGGAACCAGATGAATCTCTCTCATTTCACGTTCAGACAGTCCTATGTCATGTGAATCGCGCCCACCTAACGGAGCACCATGTCCGCCAAAATGTTTGGGTGTAGTAAACAGCCCTCTGGATTGGTAACCTTTGATCCATGCACCTCCCATCTGTGAAACCAAGACAGGGTCTTCACCGAAGGTTTCTTCGCAACGTCCCCAGCGTGCATCTTGCGCCACATCCAGCACCGGCGACCATGCCTGTTTTGTATTGGCAGCCACTGTCTCGTCACCGATCACCATTGCTACTTCTTCCGTCAGTTTCTTGTTCCAGGTAGCTCCCATCGCCAGAGCTTGAGGAAAAATAGTGGCGCCACTACCGTAAGAAAAGCCATGTACGGCCTCTACCTTTGTAATAGGCGGCACATACAAATGAGGAATACCGGGAATACCCCATCCTTCACGAATCAGTTCCATTTTATCTTCCGGTGTCATCACAGCCAGCAGGCTCTCTACACGCTCTTCTACCGGAAGCGATACATCCATATAGCGACGGTCGGTTACTTCTCCTTTGCTGTCTGTCAGTACTTTCTCTGCCACAAGTACAGAAATCTCTTTTAAAGAGAAAGGTTTATCCAGTCTTCCTGACTTGAAATTCAACTTCACATGGGCACCATATTTAGGAGTAAACTTGACTTTCATCTGTTTGTCATTCCCCTCGATCCGATAGTTTACGGGAGTTCCCAAATTCATAGGGTCGTAAGTGACAAAGATATCCAGCACCTCTTTCAGTTCATTCTTACCGACACCCTGCATCTGAAGGTCCAGTTCACAGACATCCCCGGGCTGCTGAATGGTAAACATCAGCCACTGTTCAGCCTTCAACGCCTGAGAGGGTAATGTCCACATCGTTTTTACATTCTTGTCAAAAGCTAAAGCGGCATTTTCTGCATTGGCAGAAGCCGATACCGATAATATATCGCTTTGTTGCTGAGCCATGGCTACTGAACATGACAATAGCCCTGCTGCCAACATCCATTTCATTTTGTTTTTCATACAATATTTGTTTTTCAACTATTATTAAATCATTGTTTATCTATCGTGTGTGTATTTCCTGTAATCTTTAACGTAGCTCCTACCCCCTTGAAAGGAGCAGCCAAAGTAGCTACGGGTGAAGAGCCGCCAACCTGTATCTTAACCGTACCCGCCCATACTTTACGAATACCATTTTCGTCAACACAGGACAGATCTTCCGAAGACAAAGAGAAAGTAACCCGTTGAGCTTCACCGGCTTTTAGCTGTATCCGCTTAAAACCTTTCAATGCTGTCAACGGAACCAGTATCTTTTTATCGGGATGAGATACATAGAGTTGCACTACCTCTTCCCCTTCGGTATGCCCCGTGTTTTTCACTGTAACCGTTACCTCTATTTCTTTGTCTGTGGTGCGACACACTTTAGGTAATTTCAATGAAGAATAAGCAAAACTGGTATAGCTCAATCCGTAACCAAAGGGATATAAAGCCTTCCCATTAAAATAACGATAGGTACGTCCCTGCATATCATACGATTCAAAATCAGGTAAATCACTGTCCTTCGCATAAAAAGTCACCGGAAGTTTTCCGGAAGGATTATAGTCTCCGAACAATACATCGGCAATAGCTTCCCCTCCGTATTGTCCGCCATACCAGGCATTCAATATCGCCGGAACATTTTGCGCTTCCCAAGGTATAGCCAATGCACTTCCTGTCATCATCACAAATACAGTCGGAATATGTTCGGCAACCCATGCTTTCATCATCTGAGTCTGAACGGCAGGCAGAGCGATTGTGGTGCGGTCGCCTCCATCGAACCCGTCTTTACTGACCGGCATTTCTTCACCTTCCAGCCGCGGGCTGATACCGCCTATAAAGATCACCGCATCTGCACCTTTTGCCCGATTCACATATTGTTTCAGGTCATCTGCCGAAATAGTGTTCACATGATCCACTCCTTCTATGTATTCCACTTCCGTCCATCCGCCCAGACGCTCACGAATAGCCTGCAAAGGTGTTAACATGCGGGAAGGATTTCCATTATAGTTTCCAAGCAAAGATTCTCTGCTGTCTGCATTCGGGCCCATCACTACCACCTTTTTCAGTTTATTCTTTTGGAGCGGAAGTAACTGGTCGTTTTTAAGAAGCACCATTGATTCACGTGCCAATTGTTTTGCCAAGTCCTGATGTTTTCGGCATTCCAATATAGAAATGGGAATACGCGCATAATCTACCAGTTCCACCGGATCAAACAATCCCAGGCGGAAACGGATGGTGAACAAACGCTTTACAGAAACATCCAACTGTTTTTCTGTGATAATTCCATCTTTCACCGCTTTCACCAAAGCCAGGTAAGCACTGTGTCCGCAATCCAGATCGGTTCCGTGAAATACGGCATCGGCAGCTGCCGTCGCTGCGTCCGGATGTGTTTTGTGATGATTGAAAATATCATCAATAGCTCCACAATCGGAAGTGACGTATCCCGTAAAGTTCCATTTGTCACGCAGAATAGACTGCATCAGCAAATCATTTCCACAACACGGCTGGCCTTGAAAAGCATTGTACGCACACATTACGCCGGAAACTTTCGCATCGACTACCAATGTACGGAAAGCCGGCAGATACGTATCCCATAAGTCGTAGGTGCTTACATCCGAATTGAAACTATGCCGGTTTTTCTCCGGCCCGCTATGTACTGCGTAGTGTTTGGCGCAGGCGGAGGCTTTCAGATACCGGGGATTGTCCCCTTGAAGTCCCTGAACAAAGGCTTCACCTATTCTGGCGGTCAGATAAGGATCTTCGCCATAGGTTTCCTGCCCGCGTCCCCAACGGGGATCACGGAATATATTTATATTAGGCGTCCAGTAAGTTAATGCGTGATATTGGCTGTAGTCTTCTTTTCGTTGTGTGTCGTTATAGATGGCACGTCCTTCGTCGGCTATGGAAGAAGCGACTTCCTTAATCAAAGCGTCATTCCAGGCCGCAGCCATTCCGATAGCCTGTGGGAATACGGTTACATGATATTTAGTGCGTCCGATGCCATGCAGACATTCATTCCACCAGTTATAGGCAGGGATTCCCAGCCGTTCAACAGGAGGTGTGCTATTCAGCATTTGCTTTACTTTTTCTTCCAGCGTCAGGCGAGAAACCAGATCTTCCACACGTTGTTCGACAGGAAGTTGCGGATCTCTGAACGGAAACTTTTCCTGTGCCAAAAGATGCAGGCTCATACTGCATGCAAGGATAGTTAACAAGTCTCTTTTTATATTCATACTATCAGTTTTTTAATTCACAAGCAAAAATAGAAGGTCCGATGTATCTGTTATTTAGTTTGCTTTACCATTTTTATAGTACCATCCGGATTGTAGTACAGCTTGTCCACACAAATGGAACGCAACCAATCCTGACCGGACAGTGCACTGTTGTGATAGAAAGAATACCATTGTCCTTTGAACTCGACAATAGAACCATGATTGGTATAACTGTCGGTAGGTTCCATATAAATTCCCTTGTATTCCCAGGGACCCAGAGGCGAATCACTGATTGCATAACACATCCGGTTGTGTTTTTCCCCGTCGTCATGATTGTCCGAATAAGACAAATAATATTTTCCGTTATGCTTATGTATCCAAGTAGCCTCATGGAAATCTACCAGCCCTTCCATAGTCCGCATGGTACCATCCAGTTCTATCATATTATCTTTCAGCTTCCCTCCTTTGCAGATGCCACCACCGCCATTATAAATGTAAGCTTGTCCGTCATCATCCACAAATACACAAGGATCAATCATCGGGTCCATTCCTTCAATATATCCCTGCACTTTAAATCCTTCTGCGGGTTTATTGCTGGTAGCCACACCAATCTTCCAGCTGTCATTCCAATCCGTTTCACTGGGATGAGGGAAATAAAAATAGTAGGTACCATTTCTGTAAGCACAATCCGGGGCCCACATGAAACCTCCTTCTTTCCGTCCCCACGGCACTTGCTCAGAACTCAGGATTTCTCCATGATCCGTCCAATTGATCATGTCATCGGTGGAGAACACATGATACCGGTCCATCAAGTCGCATCCACGCGGAGGAGCAATATCATGCGAAGCATACACATACAATCTGCCATCTTTCCAGACATGTGCTGACGGGTCAGCAGTGTACATGTGCCTGATAAAAGGATTCGGACCAGCCGGATTCAGTTTAGTATTATATGCTATCGCTTTTTCCTTTCTCAGAATCTTAGCAGCTTCCCCCACCAATTTCAAATAATGATCGCTTTCTACTCCTTCTTCAATAGGTACAAATGTACTTTTCCCTACAGGGACCTTTTGGGCGCATTTAAAGATGGCAGTCCCTTCATCTATTTCATCAAACATAGCTACATAAATCATTTCGGCACCTGCACGAATGGCTCCCGTCAATTGCGTCCAAAGGAAAGAACCTTTATTGCGGGGAATAAACGAGTTATGATCTTTTCCTTTCAGATTTCCCCATGAAAAACCGGGGAAAACCAACGGAGCGTAATCCACCTGATTCTTCTTTGCCCACTGAATATCTTCTTCCACCAATTTCTGGTACTTGGGATAAGTCGTTTCATTATAACGCCCTACAAACCAAGGCATCATAATATCACATTTGCGGATGAGCTCATGCAGTCGGGGGTCCGACTCCGTATCTCCTTCCAGCGCACGCCACTGAGTAGGTACTCCAAGCATCACACTGAATCCTTGTGATTTCAAGCCATCAATAATATGAGCAACTTCTTTCAGTCCGTAACGGCGATTATCATTAAATCCGACTCCCCAAACCGTAACCAGCGGTTTACCGTTGTGATACAAATAAGACGGATTCTTTGCATGGTCTTTTAATGAATAGCGTTCTGATATTTCTGCGATGTCTTTCAGCAATAACCGCTCTTCTCCCGGCTGCATGCCGCTCAGGTCGTACATCACACAGATAGCCCGTTCGTATTTATTAGCAGACTTCATCGCTGAGTTCAACACCTTATTAAAGTGTTTCAATCCGCTTTCATTTCGTATTTCTGTGATAAAACGCTGCATGAAGACACCATCCAGTCCATACTCCTTCATCCATCTGAAATGGACATCTACGGTAGATTCATCATGAGAAGAAAACACATAAGCCGGTTTGCCGTCAGCAAAGGAAAATTCGGTCTTATAGAGTTTCTTATACTCCGACACTTCCGGCCAAAGATCCACCGAACATGAGCCCGGACGGAACCCGTTGCGTCCATTATAATGATGCCAACCACGGCCCGAGCCGTCACCAGGGGTGTTGAACCACCCCTGATAACCTGCCATGACCAATCCTTTGTAAGAATTATACTGTTTCCCACCGGATTGTGCCATCACCCCTATTGAAAACAATAAATACACCAACAACCAATCAAACCTTTTTACCATGTTATTTTTTTATTTTTCATGTTATGTTATTAAGTCTGCCAAAAATTATTTTTCAGCAAAGTAAAGGGGCATCCCTTAATAAATACCACAAAAACCAATTAATAATGACTTAAAATCGAATTAATTGAGGCAAAAGAAGAGTATTTGTAGAAATATTATACAGAAATATATAAATATCACAGTTTGTAGTCCGCATTTCTCATGCGAACTACAAACAAATCAGGTCATTTATTATTTACTTAAACTTCGAACAGGTTTCTTGCACAGTCGTATCCTTCTTCATAAAATTCCGTCAGTTTCTGCACATCCCGTTCAATCCGGTCCACCATAACCGGCTTCAGCGGACGAATGACGATAATCTTTCCTTCATCTTCCATTTGTTCCACCATTTCCAGCTGCTCATTGTAAACAGCACACCGACGGCTCAACGCTTCGCGCAACTTCGGATATTTCCGGTAAACAAAGGATGGAATACGGATATCTTTGGTATCTTTCCGATAACCGCGATTACGAGTAAGTACAACCACATTACGGGTGCAACCGTCAGCAATAGCCCGCTGCAAAGGAATAGAGTCTACAATCCCCCCATCGAGCATCGGAACATCATCCACATAAGTAATAGGACAAACAAAAGGCAGGCTACTGGACGCCCGTACAATATCAATCACGCGGCTTTTATCCCGTTTCTCTTCGAAATAGTTGGCTTCGCCCGTCACACAATTCGTTGTTACCATCACGAAACGTTCGGGAGAAGCAAAGTATGTATCATAATCATAGGGAAGAATATGTTCGGGAAATTCATTGAAAAGCAAATCGAAGTCAAGGATATTACGTTTCCTGAGCAAATGTTTCAAACCGATATAATTGTACTTCTCCAACAAGTCGATATTGCTGAACTTAGCGCGCCCACGCTGGCGGGATGCATACGACAAACCATTGCAAGCTCCTGCCGACACCCCGATCGCATAAGGAAAACGAATATTATGATCCATAAAATAGTCGAGTACACCGCAGGTGAATACTCCCCGCATTCCTCCCCCTTCAAGTACTAACCCTGTATGCTCATCCAATTTCCAGTCTTTCATTTTTTTCTCCCTTATTCTTATTCCTGCGGATGACCAGCAAAGATGACAATTCCCGCATCACAAGTTCATCCTCGGATAATTTTGTATACGAAAGATGGCTCATTACCAACAATCCATCTTTCTCCTTGGTTACTAATTCTTCTATTCCTACAAACCGTACCATCGTTATCTGACCGGAATAACGAGCCTGCAAGTCATTCATGCACCGACAGAACTCCTCATCGTCCGTATCAAAAAGAAAAAGACGCACCGAATGACCGTTTTGCAACATTATACTAATATACGAAAGCAAGAATATATCGATCATTCCTCCCAAAACAAAGCTAACCAGCGCTCCCTCCCGATAACCGCGATTCACAAATACGGCAACAGGACACTTCACCTGTTCCATTATGTCATCAATCTTATCACGGAAAAGCGTCAGCCACAAAATAGCTCCCGGAGTTCCCGGCATTTCGGGACGGTAATGGCTTCCGGCTCCCAAAAGCAACATATCAGGATGTTCTTTGCGGATAAAGTGAATCATTTCCTGCACCAGTTTATCCGTCACCCGATAATGATTGTCCACCTGAATATTCAGTTCGGCAGCTCTTTGATTGAGCAAAGCAAAACTTTCGCTTTCATAATGTTCGGCATCTAACGGATTCAAATCCGTACCCACCGTATAATGCGCTGCAATCACATGTTCTTTCTTCAACTGCTTCCCAAACAATAAATCATAAATGGAAAGCAGACTACGTCCGGATTCCGGACGACCAAAGCAAAATATAAGTTTGCGCTTCAAAGATAACTTTTCTTCCCGATGTACAAAGAAACGTCCGACCAAATGTAGCAGCGGAGTAGTCATAAAGGTTGTAACTAGCGCCATAATGACCAAAATTACGAAAATAGACGGAGGTAGTACTCCCATTTCATAACCGATATTCAATGCAACCAATTCCATCAATCCGCGTGTATTCATCAAGGTGCCGACCGTCAGACTGTCTTTCCACGACTCACCCACCAGACGGGCAGCTATGGCACAACCTCCAAGTTTGCCGACGATAGCCACTGTCACCAACAGCAAACACACCATCCACAGTTCCGGACTGTTGATCAGACCTATCTCCGTACGCAACCCCGTAAACGCAAAGAACAACGGCAGGAAAAAGACCAAAGAAATATCTTCCACCTTTTCCATCATCACCTTGCGGAAACCCAGATTCGAGGGCATCACCACCCCCGCCATAAAAGCTCCAAACAAA
>PPYE01661929.1_pt1 | contig 26560 bp, 24 predicted proteins | sample 1559881 | NCBI WGS metagenome assembly PPYE01 (sample SAMN08240022, study PRJNA423297) | Human gut metagenome, whole genome shotgun sequencing project. | reverse complement strand
TTCATACTCTCACCCTAATTTAAATACTCTGTAACATTATTGTAACAGATATCTGTTCTTTTTCAAGGGAAAACTTTTATTTTTCATAAAAGTTTCACAGATAATTTTCCTCTTTTTTGTATATCTTGCCGCGCCTATGATATGCGCTCCAGTTCAGTAAGATAGGCTTCAAACACCTCCAGTGCATCTCTGACCGGTTCCTGCGCCGTCATGTCCACGCCGCAGATTTTCAGCAGATCGATGGGATCCATGGAACTTCCCCCGCTGAGAAATCTCTTGTATTTCTCCAGAATTCCCGGCTCTCCATTGAGGATTTTCCGGCTGATGGCGATTGCCGCGGAAAATCCCGTCGCATACTGATAAACATAGAACGGCGTATAGAAATGCGGGATCCTTGCCCATTCCATCGCGATCTCCGGGTCTACTTCCACGCCCGGCCCGAAATATTTCCGGTTCAGTTCATAATACATTTCGCAAAGTCCCTCGGCGCTCAGGCTGCCTTTCGCCGCCATCTCTTCATGGGCCAGTTTTTCAAATTCAGCGAACATGGTCTGGCGGTAAAGGGTGGATTTAAACTGATCCAGGAAATAGTTGATCAGATACGCCTTCTCCCCGTCATCTTTGGCATGTTCCAGCAGATAGTGGATCAGCAGCGCCTCGTTGCAGGTAGATGCCACTTCCGCCACAAAAATCCGGTACCCTGCGTAAGTAAACGGCTGAGCCGCATCAGAATAATAGCTGTGGATCGCGTGGCCCATCTCATGCGCCAGCGTAAAGACCGCGTTCAGGTTTCCATTGTAATTCAGCAGGACATACGGATGGGTTCCGTAAGCGCCCCAGGAATACGCGCCGCTGCGTTTTCCCTGGTTTTCATATACATCGATCCAGCCGTTGTCAAAGCCTTCCTCCAGCAGTCGGACATAATCCTCGCCAAGCACGGAAAGTCCTTCCTTTACAATCTTTTTCGCTTCCTCAAACGGTATCTCCTTTTCCGGACGTTCCACAAGCGGAACATAAACGTCATATAAATGAAGATCCTCCAGATGCAGAAGTTTTTTCCGAAGCTCCATATACTGATACATCGCCGGCAATTTTTCATGTACCGCAGCGATCAGGTTGTCGTAGACAGATACCGGGATATTCCCTCCATCCAGCGCCGCTTCCAGAGCGGATCCGTAATGGCGCATCCCGGCGTAAAACTGTGCCTGTTTGAGATTTGCCGAAAACGTGGCGGAAAGCATGTTTTTATGGTCTTCATAGACACGGTACAGTTTCCGGAACGCTTCCTTTCTGACACTCCGGTCTTTGCTTTCCATCAGAACCCCGTAGGAACCGGCAGTCAGCGGAACTTCCTTTCCATCCGCGTCCGTAACGGTACCGAATTTTGCATCGGCGTTATTGAATGCCATAAAAATCTGCTGCGGACCATCCGCCATCTCCTGTGTTTTCGCCATCACAGTCTCCAGTTCCGGAGAAAGCACATGTTCGCGGACTCTCAGCTCCTCTTCCAGCATCCGGCGGTAGTGTTCCAACTCCGGCAGCTGCTTCATAAACGTTTCAATCTTCTCCTCTCCCATTTCCAGGATCTCCGGGCTGACAAAGGAAAGGGCGTCCGCCGCCTGTGCCGCTGCCGTCTGCGCCCTTCCCGCCATCTCCTGATACCGGCGGTTTCCCATATCCTGATGATATCTCTGGCTGGCATAGACGACCACCCGCTCGATCATCAGCTGGATCTCATCCTGCTTCTGCAGCGCCTGATAAAACTCCCGGGGACCGGCGGCAAAGGTTCCCTTCCTGCTGCGGAAATCTTCCGCCTCTTCTTTCAGTTTCAAAAAAGACGCTTCCCAGGCTTCATCACTGGGAAACATATCTTCCATCTTCCAGCAGTCTTTTGGATCTGCCTCTTCTCTTTTCTTTATTTCCCGCATCTGCGCGCTCCTTCCTAACATCACAGCCATTCCGTCAACAAAGAGGCTGCCATGTATAAATTCTCCTCACCTGAATAGTGTACCACACTTTTCCCTCAGGATTCAAAAATTTTTCGTTTAGATATCTTGACATTTTTGTTACATGGTCGTATTATTGTATTAGATGATTAATACAGTCATACAACAGAAAGGAGAATGCATATGGCGTGGGCACTGGATTCAGGAAGACCGATTTACGCACAGATCATAGAACGGGTACAGCTGGATATCATCACCGGACATTATAAACCTGGGGAAAAGCTGCCTTCCGTGCGGGATCTGGCTTCCGAAGCGGCGGTCAATCCCAACACGATGCAGAAAGCTCTTTCCGAGCTGGAACAGAGCGGGCTGCTCTACACACAGAGGACCAGCGGACGCTTTATCACAGAAGATACGGAACTGATCCAGCGGATGAAAACCACACTTGCTACCATGCAGGTACGTGAGTTTATCCATAAAATGAGACAGATCGGACTGGACGACACAGAAATACTCCAGTTGATCCAGACAATTATGAAGGAGGAGGCTGTATATGAGTGAATTACTGATCTGCCGGGAACTGACGAAAAATTTCGGAAACAAACCGGCGCTTGACCATCTGAACCTGACACTGGAACGCGGCAGGATCGTGGGACTTCTCGGACCCAACGGCAGCGGAAAGACCACACTGCTCAAACTGATCAACGGGCTGCTGGTCCCTACCGAAGGCGAAGTCCTGATCGACGGCTTCAAACCCGGTGTCGAAACAAAAACCATCGTTTCCTATCTGCCGGACCGCATGTACCTTGGCAACTGGATGAAGGTCTGCGACCTTCTGGAATACTACGCAGACTTTTACGCAGACTTTGACCGCTCCCGCGCCGACGGAATGCTGGAATCCCTGCATATCCGCCCGTCCGACCGGCTGCGCACCATGTCAAAGGGTACCAAAGAAAAAGTCCAGCTGATCCTCACCATGAGCCGACGGGCACAGCTTTACTGTCTTGATGAGCCGATCGCAGGCGTGGACCCGGCAGCCAGAGATTACATTCTTTCAACAATCTTAAACAACTATGATGAAAACGCGACCATCCTGATCTCCACGCATCTGATCTCAGATATCGAAAACATACTGGATGAGGTTCTTTTCCTGAAAGACGGCCAGCTGAAGCTGCAGTCTTCCGTCGATGAGATCCGCCTGACGGAAGGAACCAGCGTTGACGCATTATTCAGGGAGGTGTTCAAATGCTGAAAAAATGTCTGAAACATGAATGGAAAGCCAGCTGGAAGGGAATGGCGGGAATCAACGGCGCGGCGCTTGCCCTTGGGCTTCTGGGAAGCCTTGGCATTCTCGGAACCCTTCACAATATGAGGATCCCGGATCTTGTAGTTGTTCTTTACATGTTCGCCTATATCGTCATTCTGGTCGCCTCTTCCATCGTAACCTACGTTCTGATGGCAGGGCGCTACTACAAAAGTATTTTTACCGACGAAGGCTACCTGACCAACACGCTTCCGGTCACCAGCGACCAAAAGATCCTGTCAAGATTCCTGATTTTCCTTTTCTGGGGACTGGTCAACATCCTTTGTATCTTCGGATCTCTGGCTCTGCTGATGGCTCCTCTGATTTCGGAAGGACTTGCAGAAACCAACATGACCATGGATATTGTCATGCAAGCAATAAATAGGGCTTTCACGGAAGTTGCATTGGAACTGGGCTTCTCCGGTCTTCCGATGATGTCCCTTTTTCTGACCGGCATCGGTCTTGCGGGAATTGTATATTCCATTATGGCCATCTACTTCTGCATCAGCCTGGGAAGCCTGTTTTCTTCCCACAAAATCCTTGCAGCAGTTTTAATTTACTTCGGACTGAACATGGTGCTGCAGGTGATAACTTCCGGCACTACCTTTATCACCGGGATCATCAGCAATGATCTGGCTGGGTCATTTCCTCTGGTTCTTCTTCTGAATGCCTTTATGGAACTGGCTCTTGCGGTTGTCTTCTATTTCATCAACCGATATATTATGGACAAAAAACTGAATCTTCAGTAAAAGATTATTTCATATGTTTTTTCCGGTATTCCGCCGGCGTCTGGCCGCAGGATTTTTTGAAACTCTGGGAAAAATAGCTCTGGGAAGAGAACCCGCACTGAGAGGCAATCGCCGCCACCGTCATATCCGTGGAGACAAGGAGTTCCTGACTGGTGGTGATCCTTTTCTGGTTCAGGTAACTCATCGGGGACTGGCCATAGTATTTTGTGAACGCATGGGCGAAATAGTATTTGTTCAGCCCTGCAATGGCTGCCAATGACTCCAGCGTAATCTCATCCTGGTAATTAAAATCTATAAACCGGCGGGCTCTGCTGCATTCGCGGCTCACCCGCTCGGTCGGCAGAAGTTCTGCTTTTTCCCTGGTCCTGCGCATCAGCCGGATGATCAGCGCGCCCAGAAGATACTGGCAGACCTGGGCATACTTCTCCTGTTCTTTACTCATTTCCTCCTGGATCGTCCGGAAATAAAAGGAAATATCTCCATTATCTCCCCCGGACTCCCGGTTGTGAAACACCAGATACTGGCGGTGATCCTCCAGCCGAAAACAAAGCCGCTCCACACCGAGCACAATATACTCCAGCGGATGTTCTCTGCTGGAGTATTCTGTATGGACAATGTTTGGATTGACCACGATCAGGTCATTTTTCCTGATCGGAAATGTCTCCTCTTCCACGCAGAACGTTCCCTCTCCGTCCGCCACAAAGAAAAGCTCCGCGAAATAATGCGCGTGAGGGTAACTGTTCCAGTCTTTTTCATATTTTGAATGTGTCGCATACAGCAGCCGATACTCCATCATAAAATCGGTGTCCGGCGGCACCGCATATCGAATATTCCCCATAACACACCTCCTGTCCCGATTGTCGCACAAAATCTTCTGTGACGCAATATCAAGAAAAGCAAGATTACTAAAAAACTCAACAATAACTACGGTTGCCTTCTTTCTCCGCACATTCTATACTGAAAGCATAGAAACACGAACTGCGGAACGAGATCCGCAAGACAGGCAAAAAAAAGAAAGGAGCCTCTGTCATGAACAAAAGCAAAGGACTTGTAACCATCCCTACCGACGTGGACGTAGTTTCCGGCACTCTGGAACTGATGGAACGCTGGGGCGCAGACGCCCTGCGCGACTGCGACGGAACGGATTTCCCTCAGGAACTGCGGGATGTGGACGCGAAAATCTATTCCACCTACTACACCACGCGAAAAGATAACGACTGGGCAAGACAAAATCCTGACGAGATCCAGCAGATGTATCTGATGACCCCGTTTTACACCGCCAGCGGAACCAGCCTTTCGATCCACCTGATGAAAGGACTGTACCCGGATATGCTCACGCCAAACACCCGCGATGATATCAAACGCTGGTGGGAAGTCGTTGACCGGACAACGGGAAAGGTTGTCTCCCCGACGCACTGGAGCTATTGCGAAGAAACCGGAGACGTTACCATCGAAACCGTTCCGTTTCACGAATATACCGTGAGCTTCCTGGCTTATATCATGTGGGATCCGGTACATATGTACAATGCGGTGACCAACTCCTGGAAAGGCGTGGAGCATCAGATCACCTTCGATGTACGCCAGCCGAAAACCCATGCATTCACGATGAATCGCCTGAGGAAATTCATTGAGGAACATCCTTATGTCAATGTCCTCCGCTTCACGACTTTCTTCCATCAGTTCACCCTCGTCTTCGATGAACTGGCACGGGAAAAATATGTGGACTGGTATGGCTATTCCGCATCGGTCAGCCCATACATCCTCCAGCAGTTTGAGGAGGAAGCGGGATACCCGTTCCGCCCGGAATACATCATCGACCAGGGCTATTACAACAACCAGTACCGGATCCCCAGCAAAGAATACCAGGACTTCCAGGCATTCCAGCGCCGTGAAGTGGCAAAGATCGTCCGTGAGATGGTGGACATCACCCACGAATACGGAAAAGAAGCCATGATGTTCCTGGGCGACCACTGGATCGGCACCGAACCATTTATGGAAGAATTCCAGACTCTCGGCCTGGATGCGGTAGTCGGCAGCGTCGGAAACGGATCCACGCTGCGTCTGATCAGCGATATCCCGGGCGTCAAATATACCGAAGGCCGCCTGCTCCCGTATTTCTTCCCGGATGTCTTCTGCGAAGGCGGAGATCCTGTCAAAGAGGCAAAATACAACTGGGTGACCGCCCGCAGAGCCATCCTGCGCAAGCCCATCGACCGCATCGGCTACGGCGGCTATCTGAAGCTTGCGATGCAGTTCCCGGACTTCCTGGACTATGTGGAGCAGGTCTGCAATGAATTCCGTGAACTTTACCAGAACGTCAAGGGCACCGTTCCTTACTGCTTCAAGAAAGTTGCGGTCCTGAACTGCTGGGGCAAAATGCGTGCCTGGGGCTGCCATATGGTCCATCACGCACTGTATCAGAAACAGAACTACTCCTATGCTGGAGTGATCGAAGCGCTTTCCGGCGCACCGTTCGACGTGGTCTTCCTCAGTTTCCAGGATCTTCTGGACAACCCGGACATCCTGAAAGATATCGACGTGATCATCAACGTGGGAGATGCAGATACGGCACATACAGGCGGAGAATGGTGGATCTACCCGCAGATTCAGGAAATAATCCGCAGATTCGTCTACGAAGGCGGCGGAATCATCGGCGTTGGAGAGCCTTCCGGCCATCAGTATCAGGGACATTTCTTCCAGCTTGCCAATGTCTTTGGCGTGGAGGAAGAACACGGCTTTACGCTCGGCTATGACAAGTACAACTGGGAGGAACACTCTCACTTTATCCTTGAGGATGTGACCGGTGACGTTGACTTTGGAGAGGGAAAAAAGAACATCTACGCACTGGAACATGCCGAGATCCTCGTCCAGAGAGACAAAGAAGTGCAGATGGCGGTCAACACTTTCGGAAAAGGCCGCGCCGTTTATATCAGCGGACTTCCGTACAGCTTTGAAAACAGCAGGATCCTCCACCGCGCGATCCTCTGGAGCTCTTCCGATGAGGAGGCACTGCTCCGCTGGTTCAGCACCAATTACAATGTTGACGTACACGCTTATCCGGAAAACGGAAAATACTGCGTGGTAAACAATACCGACGATGTACAGGAAACCACCATCTACCGTGGAGACGGCAGCAGTTTTGAAAAAACCATGCAGCCAAACGAGATTATCTGGTATGAAATCTGAGAAAGGACCGGGAAATTATGGAAAAACCAGTATTAGTGATCATGGCAGCCGGAATGGGAAGCAGATACGGCGGCCTGAAACAGATCGACCCTATCGATGCCGAAGGGCATATGATCATCGACTTCTCCATTTACGACGCAAAACAGGCAGGCTTTGAGAAGGTCGTATTTATCATCAAGAAAGAAAACGAACAGATCTTCCGTGAAAAGATCGGCGACCGGATTGCCGGACATATGGAAGTGGCCTACGCCTTCCAGGAACTGAACGATCTTCCGGAAGGATTTGAGGTTCCGGAAGGCCGGATCAAACCCTGGGGAACCGCCCATGCGGTCCTCGCCGTCCGGGACATCGTCCACGGCCCGTTCGCAGTCATCAATGCTGACGATTACTATGGACGCCATGCGTTTGAAGTCATTTATCAGTATCTGACCACCCACCAGGACGACAGCCTCTACCGTTACACGATGGTTGCCTACCGTCTGAAAAACACTGTCACAGAAAACGGTTCTGTTGCCCGCGGCGTATGTACACTAAACGACGCCCACGAACTCACCGCCGTTACCGAACGGACAAAGATCGAACAGCGTCCGGACGGAATCGCCTACACCGAGGACGACGGCGCCACCTGGATCCCGCTTCCGGAAAACACCCTGGTCTCCATGAATATGTGGGGATTTACGGAAAGCATCCTGAAAGAGATCCGCAATGGATTCCCGGAATTCCTGAAAAAAGGCCTGGAGGAAAATCCGCTGAAGTGCGAGTATTTCCTTCCGTCCGTTGTGACCACGCTGCTGGAGGAACACAAAGCCTCCGTCTCCGTACTGGAATCCGAGGACAAATGGTACGGTGTCACCTACCGCGAGGATAAACCAACGGTCGTTCAGGCGATCCAGTCCATGAAGGACAGCGGATTTTACCCTGTTCATCTCTGGGATTGAAAGAATCAGAAAGGGTAACCGTTCATCCGGCTGAACAGTTACCAGAAAGGAGCTTTTCACGATGAAACCGGAAAAGAACGCGCAGCTTCAGGAAGCCATCCGTAATTTTCAGTTTGAAGGCGCCCTGGTGAAAGCTGAACCGTATGGAAACGGCCATATCAACGACACCTATCTCCTGGTCTATGAAATCGGTGAGATGGGGATCGTAAAAATTATTCTTCAGAAAATGAACCGCTCGGTCTTCACGAAACCTGTGGAGGTCATGGAAAACATCCTGGGCGTAACCTCTCACCTTCGGAAAAAGATCATGGAACGGGGCGGCGATCCGGAACGCGAGACGCTGAACGTCATCCCTGCCCTGGATCAGAAGCCTTATTATGTGGACTCCACCGGAGAATACTGGAGAGCCTACCGCTTTATCACAGACGCAACCAGCTTTGACCGCGTGGAGCGTCCAGAGGATTTCTATGAAAGCGCGCTGGCATTCGGAAACTTCCAGCGTCTTCTTGCCGACTATCCTGCAGAGACCCTTCACGAGACGATTCCCGGATTTCACGACACAGAGGCACGGTTCCAAGTCTTCAAAAAAGCTGTAGAGCAGGATGTCTGCCGCCGTGCCGCCTCTGTACAGAGAGAGGTTGAATTCGTCCTTGCCCACGAGGAACTTGCCGGCATCTTTAACAAACTGCTTGCCAAAAAAGAAATCCCTCTGCGTGTCACCCACAACGACACAAAGCTGAACAATATCATGATCGACAACAAGACCCGCAAAGGAATCTGTGTCATCGATCTGGATACCGTCATGCCGGGACTTGCGATGAATGATTTCGGCGACTCCATCCGTTTCGGCGCAAGCACCGCCGATGAAGACGAGCCGGATCTGAACAAAGTCTTCTGTGATATGAACCTCTATGAAATGTATGTCAAAGGCTTTCTCGAGGGATGCGCCGAACAGCTCACGGAACAGGAGATCCTCCTGATGCCCGTCGGTGCCAAGGTTATGACTTTTGAATGCGGAATGCGCTTTCTCACCGATTATCTGGAGGGCGATCACTATTTCAAGATTCACCGGGAAAACCATAATCTCGACCGCTGCCGGACACAGTTCAAGCTGGTGGAGAATATGGAGAAAAAGTGGGATACCATGAACCGGATCATTCAGAAATATATGTAAGCAACAGGCTGCGCTGAGCATTAGAGTTAGGGCTGCGTGAAACAGGCAAAATTTCACGCAGCCCCCTTTTTGCAGGTCAGAACAATCATCAGAATACCCAGCCCGAAAAATGCCGCCGGAACGGAAAACGCATTTGCCGCCGCTCCGCACACCGGGCTCAGAACCGCCATCCAGACACTGTACATCATACTTCCCACAGAAATGATCGTAGCCCGTATCTCGCTGGCGGCTTCTCTCTGATTTTCATTCTCCAGACGAAGCGCTGTCATTTCATTCATACAGTTGGCAGCACCAGCAGCAACGATAACCGGCAGCAGATATGCCAGCCGGTAACCAAGGCTGACCGTGATCACACTGATCAGTCCTGTAACCGCATACAATCCCTGATAAATAGATTCCTGACGGGAGGATACTTTCAGGTACTGATCCTCCGCTCCTGCTTCCAGCAGACTGTCATAAGTCAGCGCTTCTCTTGTCCCGGAAACCAGATTGTAACTGAGCGCGTTCAGACCCATCGCCAGCAGGATCATCGGAAAAAAATCAGTCGCGATCATACAGAATGCCGACAACGCGGAAACGATCCCTGCTGCCGCCAGCGTCTTCTTTCTCCCGATCAGGTCCGAGAGCATACCGCTTGGAATCTCACAGCACATACTCACCACATGGAACACACCTTCTGCAATTCCTGCCTCCGCCAGAGAAAATCCCCTCTGGATCAGGAAAAGGACCCAGACCAGATCCACGATCTGGAGACCGCTGATCATTTCATAAATATATAACGTACGGATTTGTTTTTTGATATTCATTTTTGCATCATCCTTCTTTGTAATTGATTGAATCTTGAATGATGCCCATTTTCAGAATCTCAGAATGGAATGGAAAAGATTTGAATTCCAGAAAATAAAACCGCAGATTCCTCTGATTTTACCTAAAAATGGGCGCACTGGTAGCCTGAAATGCAAAAATGTTGCCTTTTTTGATCATAAGACAGATTGCTTTCCAGCCCATGGTGCGCCTCCTTGACTTGTTTCTCAGAAATTCTTTATTGCCGTTCATACAGAAATCACAGCAATTTTTCCATGTAATATTATCATGTATTTACGATAAGTGCAAGATAAATCATTCTACGGTCACTGATTTGGCAAGATTTCTTGGCTTATCCACATCCAACCCTCTTGCCAGAGAAACATAATACCCCAGCAGCTGCAACGGAACAACAGCCAGCGATGCCATAAAGTGTTCGTCCGTAACCGGAATATACACAGTAAAATCAACCGTATCCTCAATCACATAATTGCCATAGCTTGTAAGCCCCATCAGGTAAGCGCCACGGCTTTTTACTTCCACCATATTGCTGACTGTCTTTTCAAATAAATCTTTTTGTGTCAGCACACCAATTACCAATTTCCCATCCTCAATAAGTGAAATGGTTCCGTGTTTCAACTCACCTGCAGCATAGGCTTCCGAATGAATGTAGCTTATTTCCTTCATCTTCAAGCTTCCCTCAAGAGAAACTGCATAGTCAATGCCCCGCCCGATAAAAAAGATATCCCTTGCGTTCGCAAACTTGGAAGCAAACCACTGAAGACGATCTTTGTCCTCAATAACACGCTTTACCTTATCTGGAATTGTCTGTAATTCCGATACAAGCACATTGCATCGCTCCTCTGACAATTCTCCTCTGACTCGCCCAAATTCGATTGCCAGCAGATAGCCAGCAATTAACTGTGCACTGTAAGCTTTGGTAGTTGCAACGGCAATCTCCGGTCCAGCCAGGGTATAAAATACGTAATCTGCTTCCCTTGCTATGGAACTTCCAACCACGTTCACGATCGCCAGGGTGCGGATTCCTTTTTTCTTCGCTTCCCGCAATGCAGCCAAACTATCCGCCGTTTCTCCACTCTGACTGATTACGACAACAAGACTGTCTTTATCCAACAACAGCCTCCGATAGCGAAACTCCGATGCAAGTTCCACACGTACAGGAATTTTTACCAGATCCTCAATCACATACTGCGCTACAATCCCTGCATGATAAGCGGAACCACAGGCAACGATATGAATTTGACGAATTGCTTTTATCGTTTCCTCATCCAGTCCTATACCCTCAAAATCAATCCTGTCATCTTTAACAAACGAATGAAGCGTATCAGAAATTGCTTTTGGCTGCTCATAGATCTCTTTCATCATGAAATGCTCGAATCCGCCTTTTTCCGCTGATTCCGCATCCCACTGAATCGTAACCTGCTCTTTCTCTATCTGATCACCATCCAGATTGTAAAATTCAGCTGATCCTTTGGAAAGCCGCCCCATTTCCAGATTTCCGATATAATATACATTTCTGGTATAATTCAGGATTGCCGGCACATCGGACGCCACATAAGCATTTCCGCTTTTTCCATCCTCACCGTCTATTACACCAATAATCATCGGACTGTCCTTGCGTGCAACATAAATCTCCTCCGGATAATCCCGGAACATCACCGCCAGTGCATAAGAACCCCTGATGCGAACCATCGCTTTCGCCAAAGCATCGATCGGACCGGCATGGTATTTTTTATAATAATAATCGATCAGTTTCACTGCTACCTCTGTATCCGTCTGTGAATAGAACCCATATCCATTTCGAATCAATTTATCTTTCAATTCCTGATAATTTTCAATAATCCCATTATGTACCGCAACTACGGACCTGTCATCGGACACATGCGGATGCGCATTCATCTCGGATGGTTCTCCATGTGTCGCCCACCGGGTATGACCAATTCCACAGGATCCACGAACAGAATTCCCATTGTCTGTTTTTTCAGCCAAAATACGCAGTCTGCCCTTTGCCTTGACAATAACAGGATCTCCTTCTCCATCTCGCACTGCCAAACCGGAGGAATCATATCCTCTGTATTCCAATTTTGACAGCCCGTCCAAAAGTATCGGCGCTGCCTGCCGATTTCCCGTAAAGCCTACAATTCCACACATAATAAACCTCTTTTGTCTGTTATAAATGTTCCAATAAAATAGACCGTACGCAAACCGTCTATACCGAAGTATTTTGCCATTAATTTTTCTCCTTTTCTGTACAAAAAAATTTATAAATGTCTGGATTTATTCTGATTCGAACAAATGAAATTTCTTATAAATTTCCCGGCGTTCAGCTGCGCCTTCTACCATTTCTTTCATATGAATCTGCGGACGTTTTCCATCCTTAATCCGCAGAAGATGTCTGCCGCCGGCGTAAATCCATCCAATCGGAAGCAGTATCGGGATTTTCCTGCACACAGGCAGTACAATTCCAGCTTTTTCATTCATCACGGATACCAGCTGCTTTATCATAGATTCCCCGTCAACACCGCCTTTTTCCTTATCGGTCATCAGTTTTGCCTGATTAATCCGCTGATCATCCTTTTTACCAAAATTTCCACCTGCAAAAATATCACACACCATCGCTTCCAGTAAGTTTTCCTCTGCATCCTCCATCGCCCATAACTGCCCTGGCATATGAAGATACCGAACAGAAAGCTGCGTCAGCAGTTTTGCATAACGCCATAGACCGCACAGGCTCAATTCCTCATGCCATTGCTGTATATCTACTTTTTCTGTAAACACAGCCCAATCACAAAGATGCCTCAGTCCAATACCGGTATTGATCATATGACCAGCAGTATGAACCAACAGCACCAGACAGTGATGGAAATCATCCGGCGCCCGGTAGCTGCCCTCGGGCATTTCGACTGTCCGCGCCGTTTCAATGATATCTGAAAAGTACTCCCGAACTCTGTCTCCATTACGTCCCTGCGGAATTCCCGAAAGTCTCCAGTGCATTTCCAAAACAGATTTCGGCGGTCTGTGATAGACAATATGAGCTTCGTGTTCATGGTCTTCTGTTCGGATATATCCGTCTTTCTCCAGAATTTCCCCGACACGTTCCAAATCTGACTCTTTCACCAAAAAATCCACATCTCCCATCGTTCGCAGCGCTGGTTCCGGATAGTAAGAGGCAGATACACATCCTTTTAAAATAACATAAGGAATATTGTGTGCCTGAAGCAAATTGTGAAGCTCACTGTGCTCATACTCTACAACCATGTTATTCGCAAGAATCCGCCGCAGGGACTGCAGGCAGGGGGTGGCATCAATATTGAGCTTTTGAGCAGCGGAATAGACGAATGGAAGAACGGTTTGGGAGACCGCTTCTGTGATCAAATCCGGTGAGAGTTCTTTTTCGGTGAATTTTGCAGGGATGGGGTTGTTTGGGAAGAGCGTGTGGGATATTAGGTTGAGCAGTTGATGTTGAGGGGGTGTTAATTCTTTTTTCACTTGTTGCTCCTTTCAAAAAATGCTACATTATAGGCGTTTGAGAAACGCCAGAGCCCAAATAAATATGGGGTTCTTTTGTTACAAAGTAAAACAACTCCTCACTCGATTTATAATAAAATTGAGATTTCCAGTAATAATCAACCATATATTACAACTCATTTTCTCAACCGCAACCACATCCCTCCTAATTGTTTTTATATTCCCAGGAATTACGCAATTTCTGCGGCTTTAATGTTGTTCCGAATGTTTCGAAATTCACACGCTTTAAACAAGAATTTTTAGTTGACTTGCAATCTATGTTCGACCGTCTGGTTGATTTGATCGAGCCAATCTGCCAACACGTTGATCAAGAAAAAGCTCGCTTCTTAATTCTCTTTTAGATTGTGATTTTGAACTCGTTTTGCAATTACTATTATTATTTTTGACTAGGTTTCTTATGCTTACACTTTACTCCATTCTGAACTTTTTAAGTAAAATGATACTGACAGTATATTCCAGATTCTTGTATACAATTTCATTTTTTCCTTCAATCTTTATATCATTCTGACCCAACTCATCTCCTGGAAATATTGCCGATAATAATATCCTTTGATTCCAGCTCACTCCATTTGATTCCAAATAATGTAGTCTTTGCAGATACCGCCATAAATCTAATTATCGGAATATTTTCCTCAAACTCCTTGCCATTATTCATCGCAGGGTACTAATGTGAAATTCACAGTTAATGGTCACTCGGTGCCAAAATACACCTCAACAAAAGAAATTACTGCGAGAATAACGGAAATAACCAGCAATATCAAGATCATAAAGTAATATGGCATGTATCATCCTCCGTTTCTCTGCTAAAGCCTGAGAAACAATTCATTAATCGTGAACTATTGTCAAAAATAATTTAGTCTCTCTGGAATAGATCACGAGTATATACTTTTTCTTTCACATCATCCAGACAGCTATCATATCGGTTAGCAATAATCGCCTGTGCCTGTGCTTTGAATACAGTCAGATCATTGACCACTCTACTTCCAAAGAAAGTAGTTCCGTCTTCCAACGTCGGCTCATAAATGATAACCGTTGCTCCTTTGGCTTTGATACGCTTCATAACGCCCTGGATGCTACTCTGACGGAAGTTGTCCGAATTAGATTTCATGGTCAGCCGATATACGCCTATGACAACTTCTTTTTCCTTGCTGGCGTCGTAAGCACTGTTCGCTTCATAAGCGCCTGCAATCTCCAATACTCGATCTGCAATGAAATCTTTACGGGTTCTATTGCTTTCCACAATAGCAGACATCATGTTCTGTGGTACATCTTCGTAGTTGGCAAGAAGCTGTTTTGTATCTTTCGGCAGACAATAACCACCATAACCGAAACTCGGATTATTGTAATGCGAACCAATGCGAGGATCAAGGCAAACACCATTGATGATGTTCTGCGTATTCAATCCCTTCATTTCAGCATAGGTGTCCAGTTCATTGAAGTAAGACACACGTAGCGCAAGGTAGGTATTCGCAAATAGCTTAACCGCTTCTGCTTCAGTAAAGCCCATAAACAAGGTATCAATATTCTCCTTGATTGCCCCTTCCTTGAGAAGCTCCGCAAAGGTCTTTGCTACTGCGTTCAGTTTCTCACTTCCATCGGTGGAAACAATGATGCGGGACGGATACAGGTTATCGTACAAAGCCTTGGATTCCCGCAGGAACTCCGGACTGAAGATAATGTTCTCACTACTCATCTTCTCTCGAATACTTGCTGTATATCCAACCGGAATCGTGGACTTAATGACCATGATGGCATCCGGATTCACCTGCATAACCAGCTTGATAACAGCTTCTACCGCAGAAGTATCGAAGTAGTTCTTCTTGCTGTCGTAATTGGTAGGTGCTGCGATCACAACAAATTCGGCATCCTTATATGCTGCCTCGCCGTCCAGTGTTGCGATTAAATCCAACTCTTTTTCAGTCAGATACTTCTCAATGTACTCATCCTGGATAGGTGACTTTCTGCTGTTTATCATCTCCACCTTTTCCGGGATAATGTCAACTGCCACAACATGATTGTGTTGGGCTAAAAGTGTTGCAATGGACAGACCGACATAGCCGGTTCCTGCAACTGCGATTTTCTTGTTCATCTTGTTGCTCTCCTTCTACAGTGTGATGATTATAAAGCACTCACACTGTTTGGTTCTATATCCGGTAAAAGTCTTTATACCACTCGGCAAACCGACGAAGTCCTGTTCTCAAATCAGTACTCGGCTTAAACCCGAAATCACGCTCCAATGCACTGGTATCTGCATAGGTCACCGGCACATCCCCCGGTTGCATCGGCACAAGCTCTTTGTGGGCTTCAAAGTCATAATCCGCAGGCAGTACCTCGGCACGGATCAGCTCCTGCTGCAGAATATCCACAAAGTCCAGCAAATTTTCCGGTTGGTTATTGCCAATGTTATAGACTGCATACGGCGGAATCGGCAAACCATCTTCTCCAATCTTTCTTTCCGGTGCTCCCTGCATCACACGCTTTACACCTTCCACAATATCACCTACATAGGTAAAATCACGCTTGCAGTTGCCATAGTTGAAAATTTGGATTGTCTCACCCTTCAGCAGCTTATTGGTAAAGCCGAAGTAAGCCATATCCGGGCGACCCGCAGGACCGTAAACTGTAAAGAAACGTAGTCCTGTGGATGGAATATTATAGAGTTTACTGTAAGCATGTGCAAGAAGCTCATTGGATTTCTTAGTTGCTGCATACAGGGAAACAGGGTTGTCCACCTTATCCTCTGTGCTATACGGTACTTTCTTGTTAGAACCATAAACAGAGCTGGAAGAAGCATACACTAGATGCTCTACGCCTTTTTCGCCATTGTCATAGGAATGACGGCAGGCTTCCAAGATATTGTAGAAACCGATCAGGTTAGATTCTATGTATACATCCGGGCTGGTGATACTGTAACGTACACCAGCCTGAGCCGCGAGGTTCACCACGATGTCCGGCTTGTAGTCATGAAAAATAGTATCAATCAGCGATTTCTCTGCAATATTTCCTTTGATAAAAACCCATGTAGAATCTGGATGTTGCTCTGCACATTTTTGGATTTCAGACAGACGCCACACTTTTATAGATACATCGTAGTAATCGTTCAAACTGTCGATTCCGATAATTTTGAGCGGTGACTGCATATTCAAAAGTTCTAAAACCAGATTGGAACCGATAAAGCCAGCAGCTCCGGTTATAACAATTTTTTTATTCTTTAATAATACTTCCTGCACTGTCTATTTCCTCTCTTTCAAAAACCTCATAATAGGTCTTTCGTATCAATATGTCTGCTGGGCTATCTTGTCATAGGTCGATCTCAATACTACTCTTACTTATCGAGTACAAAGCCAACACTAAATCTCATTAAGATTGTATTTCTTTTGATAAAACTTCTTTTTTTCATCCGATGTCATTTGCGTTGTAAACTCCACCCGATTCTTTGCTCTCTCATAATACTCATCAATCGTTGAAATAGGTTTCGCCGGAATTCCACCAACAATAGTGTTATCCTCAACATCTCGTGTTACGATTGCACCTGCTGCCACTATAACATTATTTCCAACAGTTACTCCAGGCATAATGTATGCACCCATACCAACATAAACATTATCTCCTATTTTAACTGGAGCCACTTTATCCATGCGTATGGGAGTACCCAACGATGAAAATTTACCTAAGCTATTCAAAACTTTAATTCCACCATCATGAGTCACAAAATGAGTATCCCATGCGAACAAGCAGTCTTTTCCACATTCCACTAAATACGGCTCAGACCCAAAAGCACCAGTTAAGCAGTTAAGTCGAGTTCCAACACCGATCTTTGCGCCTTGCTTAATTAAGTATTTTCTTTTCCCTTCATATGTTGGATGTATTTTATTGACCCACAATTTCTCAAATTTTTGGAATATACTCATTACACTGTCACTTCCTTAATTTTTCTTTTGCCACTGCAGGCCGATAATCCGATAGACCTTTTCAACCCATTCACTGATCCCATAGTCATTTTCAACTTGCATACTTGTTTCAATGATATCTGATTGTTTAGCAGTAATATTGTTTATGCTTTTCTCAAGCATTTCTGAACATAAATGAATATCTTCGGATTGAAAAAACTCAACTGTCTTATATTTTTTAGCCCACCGCACACCATCCAAATCACTTGATACTACCAATTCACCTAAATACAAAGCTTCCAGGATTGAATAGGAAAATCCCTCAGAACGGGAACTAGAAAGAAAAATGTCTGCAACAGCATGATATTTTTCCACTTCTTGTGAAGGTGGCAGGAAAACAACCTTTGATAATGTATCATCATCAACAAATTCGCTTGCAATTTTCCGTGTACCATCCTCTCCTTGCGTTGAGCTGGTAACAAGTAACAAATGCGCATTCGGATGTTGGTGCAACAAATCCTTGAATGCCTTTAAGGCAATATCTACACCTTTCACATGAGTATGCCATCCAAACATAAGTACCACAGGATCATCTAAGCTGATGCCTAGATTACTTCTGAGTTCTTGTCTATACATTTCTCTTTTTGTCTTTTGAAATCTCGTCGTTACCAGTGCATTGGGCAACCAGTAACTGTTTGGCTCATTCTCCATGAGTTCATATTTTCGTAGTCTTTCTGACACAAAAATTAGTGACATATTTTTATAAAAAATGCTCTTTTTTACTGCTAATCGGATCTTTCTCTTTAGGGTCAATTCACTACCAATATCTGTGTGTTTATGACAAACTACAGCCAAATGTGGGTTAATCAAGCACAATATACAAGCAATATAAAAATAAGAGAAATGAGAATATACACAGTCATACCCATATTCATTTATGTACTGATTTAATTCTTTAGCATCTTTTCTACTTCCTTTATTTTCGACAAAGTAAATAGGGTATTTTTCTTGTATGTTCTTACACCAAATCCTCTCTTTTGCTTTAATGTCTAAAGCAAACCCCACTTCATTCCCCTTATCAATACTATATTGAGCGAAAGCTTCCATGGATGGGATAAAATTCCCACCGTATACAGAAGCATAATTTGTCAAGATCAATATTTTCACTTTTTCCCCTCCCTCTTATTAACAACAGTAGATACAACTGATTTGCATTCTCTAAAGTAAAACAATATATTTACTACAGCAATAATTAATATAGAAAGCAACGCATATTTTATTGCCAGCATAATCCATTCAAAGTATGTTGAAATATTAGCAGGGAAAGCACCACAAATGGTGTATATTAAAGCGAAAACAAGAACATCGACAGCAACATGCTTAAAATAATAAAATAAATTTCGGTTCAAAATATTTTGTGACAAATACCATGCTAAATATGTTGATCTATATGTCATTGCTGCAACCGTCCCTATTGCCACTCCAATAACCCCGAAGCGAAAAACAAAGGAAACAGAAACAACAATATTAATAATAGCCTCAATTATTGCACTCACCTGAGTCTGTTTATAGTGTCCTGCTGCCATTACCATAATGTTATATGGCAAACGTAAACAATATGATGCCTGTGCCAACGTAATCAAAATGGCAAATGGAATATTAATATAATTGGCATCTGTAATATCAGCGGTATAAACTTTAACAAATGGAATAATTAACACCAATGTGCAGCCAAATGCAATTTCAATCAAAACATGAATTAGCCATTCAAACCGACCAAAGGTACTAACCAATAATTCACGTTCTTTTTTTGCGTACATATCCCCTAATAGTGCCTGTAAGCCACTTGTAAAAGCAGTAACCAGATTTTGTATTCCATACACCACATTATGATACACCGAGTATATAGATACATTTATTAGGTTGGAAAACAGAGTTAATACCGTTACGTCCGTATTAATTAGAACAACATTCGCAATATGCTGTGCTAAGCCATTCCATTTCTGCTGAATTGGTTCTCCTTCAAATTTTAGGGATAAATCCAAGTTAAAATGTCTCTTTACATACAAATTCATTCCTAATGGACGGAGTATAAAAATAGCTGCTGTGGATAACTTTACGATATGTATCGAAAAGCCTAAACTCATCAAAATACCACATACGACAGTATTTAAGATAATCGTCACAATTTGTAAAACAAGTCGCACATATCCTTTCTGATCTGCATTTAATAGCATCTGGTAAGAGATTCCGAAAAAATACTGTGCAAAAGAGCTAATGGATATAATAAGTATTAATGTTGCCGTGAATACCCAATCATATTGATTTGACACAAGCAACGGATAGAAAACCATTAAACCAGCAATATATACTGCTAAAAATAAAGCGATCTTTCTAAAAAAGCGGTTTGACGATATTATGATCTTACTAATTTCTACATCATCTTTTTGCGCAAGAGGACGGTATAATGATGATTGCACAACATTGCCAACACCTGCCTCTAACAATGTAATAAATCCAAGAAATTGAGTAATAGATGTAACAAGCCCATTTAATTCTGATCCGAAGTACTTCATATATAACTTTGGTAGAATTATCCCGCAAATTACAACCACTGCCTGATATATTAGAGAAAAGATGGTTGTTAATGCCAATGATTTTTTTCGCATACTGACTACCTCATGAAAACACTATTTTACATGCAAAAAACAAAACAACATACATCATCGCATTGTTATAAAAATTAACAGATGCGAAATCAAACGATATTTGTAAAAGAATGAGACATATAAACAATATTATATGATAGTCTTCTGTAATTCTTTTAAACCCACGAATGATTAACTGAACAAACAAGCTGTAATATAGTCCCGTTCCCAACAATCCGAATGAAACCAACATCTCAATATAGTTGTTATGACTATATGTACCATATATTGTATTATTCGCAAAATAGCCATAGCCATTTCCAAATATCGGACTTTGCTTAAATTGCTGCCATCCAATTTCAAACATACCTATACGCTCGCCTGTTGAGCCATTCGTTTGATTTGTCTCTAATGATACAATAAAAGCATTAATCCTTCGACCAATAATACTATAAAAATAAGGGCTGTTTTTTAGTACGTATAATACCATACCAATCAACAAAATCGGCAAAACATATTTATATGCTCTCCATTTGTATTTGAATATGCTCAGCAGAATAATTACTAGAACCATTCCCATTAGCCCTTTCTTTGAGCCGGTAAGAAGGATAAAGAGTGCACAAATCACAAATAGAGGCCATATCATTTTCTTCTGCTCAAATAGAATCTCATAATAGATTACTAGCGCAAATACACTGAGATTCATTGCCACTGTGTTAACATTTCCTGATGCGCTCCAACCAATCCGGGCACTACCCGCTAAAATAGTTGGTAATTCATTGACAACAATATATATGATGGAGATGACAGCTCCAAATTCACAACCTTTACAGAAAATATCAAAAATTAAGTCTTTGTCTCTAAACGGAGCGTAAAACAGCATAATTGCCAGTGCCGGAAGTAGGTAAACCAAAATTGATTTCCAGCCAAAATATTGCTCCGAAACAAAAAATCCATTTATCAATATATAGCCCCATGTTAAAATCATCCACATTTGAAATGTAGTACATTTCTTATTTACTATGGTCGATACACTAAATCGAAGTAAAAAACCAACACCTAAAAGTACCACACTTGCATACATATATTGATTTAGGTTTCCGCTCATAAGGCAACAAATAATCACAAAACCAGCAATCAAGAATATGTAGTTTCTATATAAGTACTTATCAAAATTAGATTCCACCATTATCTATCACCTATTAGCTCTCTCTAATTCACATTTTGTTTCAACTTTTTATTTCGTCTAACTTTATCCATTTTCCTAAATGCTCATCCCATTCAGATGGCGTAAATTCTTCCAAACCGCTTCCAGGGAAAAATGTTATTTCTCCAAAATAGATTTTCCCCTGTACCTCATAAAAATCAACACGAGCAAATGGAATATCCCTTGTCAATTTCTCTGCAAGTGCAACCATTGTATTATAGCTTTTTGGTTTTTTTATAGGGTTCTTGCTATGAGGATAATGGCGCTCAAACGGCATTATATTCCAATCTGTATCAAAAAAAGTAACCTTTAAACCTGATTCTGAAAACCGTTCTGAGCATACAAAGGAACACTTCACTTTTCCATTAAAACACATAAGTTTATAATCAGTTAACTCACTCTCTGTACCCATTTTTCTCTTTGTCTGACCATCACACACAAGCCCTTGAATCGGCATAATATGCATCCACAAGTTGAAATTATCACCTCTTACAAGGTACCCCCCCCCGATATTATTGGGGAGTTCTACCAAATCGCCATACTTTTTATCCCATGCATCAGGTTCAAATTTTGAAAAACCCGAAGCTGGGTATAGAGTCAGTTCACCAAAATACAGCTTATCTCCAACTTCATAGAAATCAGTCCTTAAAAACGGTATGTCCTTCGATAGTTGTTTTGCCAACTTCAACATCTTGTCAAAAGTTATCGGCTTCTTAACAGGTATTGAAGCATTCGGGTGTGTTACTCTCGAAATGGGCAAATGGTGCCATTCTGCATCGAAAAAATCTTCTGTCAACCCACTTTCAGTAAACCTATCACGGCACACTAAAATCATTTGTGGAATGCCGCTAAAATTATGTACCTTATAATCCGCAAGTTCTGTCTCTGAATTATCTGACATATATTTTTCAGCTATTATTTTTCGTGGAACATCTTTATATGGCCATTCACGATTTAGTAAGTAATAATCCTGAGCCAAACCTTTCCTCAAATCAGCTCGGACCTTGTCATAATTCAATTTACTTTTATCTTTACAGATGCACATTCCAAGTCCAGAATTATGATTACACTTTAACACAAATTGATTTGGAAGTTTTTCAAAGTCAATCTCATCTGGATTGTCCCATACACCAAGCGTTGGAATAATGTACTTCTCTCCAATAATATCAGCTACATATTTTTTCACTTCATACTTATCTACAATTGTAGTATAAAGAGGATTACGATCATACAATTTCAACCATTGTAATTTTTCATTAAAAGTAACCGGATGTTCCAGATCTAATTCTGTTCCCATAACTGCCTTAAACATTCTTCTGAGATATTCTTCATCAGGCATCGTATTATATCTGCCCAAATTCGCCATATATATAAAACGATAATCGGCACTGGTCAGAAATCTTTGACCAGCCCTAAGTATCCTTGTCATCTTCATCCTATCCACACACCTTTTCAATGTAGCTCATCCATTGGCTGACAATTTTTTCTACTGAAATTTGCTGCCGAATTTTTATTGCTTCATCTGCCATTGCTTGCATTTTTTCTGGATTATTAGCTGCAAACAGTAAAGCATTAAACATTTCATCTGTATCTCCGACTTTTGTGAGAATGCCATTATTTCCATTCTTAATAAACATTCTTGCTCCACCAATCGGATGATCAGTAGAAATAACAGGGATTCCTAACGCCAAGGCTTCAAGCAAAGAATTAGACATTCCTTCATAATTCGATGACATAATAAAAGCTGACGCATCTAAGATATTTTCATGCAGATTTTTTGAGAAACCTTTCAAAAATACCTTATTTTCCACATTCATCTCTTTACATTTATTCTCTAGATAGCTGCGTTGGGAACCCTCTCCATATATCTCCAATATATACTCCGGATATAGTGTTTCAAATCTGGCAAAAGCATCAATCAGCATTTCAAGGTTCTTTTGGGGATCTAACCGAACTGCTGTAACAAACTTCTTTTTTCGTATTCCTTTATATTGTTTTGGTAATGTTCCTGTGAGTGGATTTGCAATCACAGTGCCTCTTTCAATAGCATACTTTCCAAAGTAATTTCTTGCATCCACCGTCTGAAAAACAAATCCATCTGAAAAATGATAAAGAAAATCCCTCATCATTCTCACTACTTTTTTTCGAGGATTCTGATATGGATCATTTCTTTCAGAAACAATTATTTTACATCCTACTCTTTTTTTTGCCAGAATAGCTGTAATATTTACTACCGGCAAAAAGGAAACTATTACATCTGGATTTTCAGAAACATAACATGTGTGTAAAGAATTTACTTGTTCAATGAAACCGAAAACCCTACTTTTTTTGCAATTTAGCTCTATGAGTTTAACATCAGGATTTAAAGGATAAACAATTTCCTGCTTGAACAAAGTAATAAGTGATACATCATGACCTAATTCACTCAATTTACTGCTCAATAAAGCAACGACCCTTTCAGCTCCACCGCCTCCAAGTTGCGATATAGTAAAAACAATTTTCATTATTTATCCGCCTCCCCGCACTTTTCAAATTCCCCAATAGTACCATGGGTGAAAAAGAGTCTATTTCTCATCCATCTCGATGCAGTAATCCTTGAATTCTTTCAAAAATTGATTCCGTTTTATTCTTAGTTTTTCAAATTCATAATCCGCTACTCTATTAAAATTCTGTTTAGCAGCCTTTTTCATCAATGATTTATCTGAAACCATTGTTCGAATTTTTTCTGCCAACAGTTTGTCATCACCAAGAGGATGCAACCATTCTTTTGAAACCAATTCAGGCATCGTACAAATATCAGTAACTATACATGGTAATGCTGTTGACATCGCCTCTAACATAGCTCGGCTTAACCCCTCGCTGCGTGTGGGTAAAATGAAAATATCCATAGATTTTAGCCATTCAATTACATCTTTGGAGGATGGCAAAGGTTGGGGAAAATGTATTCTTCCGATAACACCCCTCTTCTCTGCATATTCAATCCAATAATGTCTGTTTTCCTCAGTTCCATTTCCCAAAATATTCAAATGATATCTTTTATCTAATCTGGATAATGCCCTGATTGCTGTATCTACTCCTTTTCCTGTTCCTTGGTAAAACCCAACCAGTGCCAAATCAACTCTTTTTTCTAACACTATTTCATCAATCCGCTTAATACGCTCTTCCAATATCTCTGGTTTTAATTTAGCAATATTAGCATCTGAACAACCACACATTTTCCCTTTGATTGGATATTTATTTTGAAGGTAATTTTTGCTCACATACAATCCAAATTCGCAATTTCGAATTCTATTTTTAATCTGTTTATATAAAACAAGGGCATACATTCTTCTAATACGACTTGGGTTTTGTAATAGAGCATTATGTATATCTCCAGTCATTTCTATCATATATGGTTTTTTGTACTTTTCCGCAATACTAATCGCCATCATCCCTCTTCTTGTTGATGGCTTTACTAAAATAGCTTCTGCTTTTGATATTTCATCAGTTAATATCTTTCTCAAAACTAAATCATTTTTGAAGTCTTTAGGATTTGTATTTGCAGGGATAATCTCAACTTGTATATTAGGATTATTCATTTCAATCAAAGAAGATTGATCCAGATATCTCTTAATATCTTCTCCCAACACCCTGACTGTATCAAATACATCTAGGTACTTCTCGAAAAACGAATCAGCACAAGACGGAAGTGCCAGTGTTTGTTTACCTCTCTTATGAAACATAAATGTACTAATATACAAAAGTTGCATTCTATTTCTTTCCCTCCTTCTTTTTACAATAGTTCTTGAACTCTGACAGAAAAGTATTCCAAGGTTCATTGATATTTTTACGTAAAAATCTGTGCAGATTCTGATAATTTTCTTGTGCAGACTTAAACATCAAATACTTATTTTCTGCCATTTCTACAATCAAGATATGTAAAATAATATCATCATTTACTCCTCATTTAATCTATCTCTTAATATAGTAGACGAAATTCCATCTGTATGATCTAAATAGACAATTTCAACACCTAAAGGCGCAAATTGCTTTTCAAATTCGTCCCATTGCGGCGTACCCTTCCAATCAGAACCCACAAACATTTTGTTGAAATGGTATTTTTCCCACGCTTCATACTTATTCTTATTCTCCTGAGTCACAACCTGATCAACATATTTTATTGATTCAACAATAGCACAGCGATCAACAAATGGAATAATTGGTGTTTTGTTTTTATCATGCCGAACCAATTCGTCTGTACTCACTCCAACAATCAAGTAATCACATTGTTCTTTGGCTCGCCTTAAGATATTCAGATGCCCGATATGAAACATATCATACACACCTGTTGTATAACCGACAATCATGGCTTAGGCCTCCTCACTATTTTTCACTTTCATCTTCTGCTGTGCATCTATTTCAAAAGCAGTTGCTTTTTTACAATACAAAACACAAATCGCAAGAAACGAAAAGACATAATATGCTGTATAGCATAAAAGCATAATATCAAAAGTATTTGTAAATAATGCTACAAACAACCAAGGCATAAACAAACCAGCAACGCCAAAGTTCTTGTCAATCTGCTCTCTGATATAGGCAAAACTCCTTTTATCTTCTGTATCTTGTAATGTAATCTTATCAAGTTCACCGAGTATTTTTTTTCCAGCGAAATAACAATTAAGATATTTTTGATGAACAAGTCTCATATATACATTGGCAACAGCTCCTATTGCCCCCATGAGAATAAATGAGTATCTGTATTGTTCGGGCATAAAAAATGAAGTATGATATGCTGCCATACCTAATCCAACCGTTGTAAAAGAGAACGGTCCATAACCAGCAACTGCATCATAAAAATCACCCATGAATGTTTTTACTTTTTTCACTCGCGCAATGTTTCCATCAACACAATCTAAAACCAACCAAAAATTTGTCAGAATTACACCTGTTAACATACATCCAAAATTGTCAATACTTAGAAAGACCGCAGCAACAAAAATTACAATCCAAGATAAAACCGACACCATATTTGCCGTCCAGCCAGCATTAATAAATAAATATGTAACTGGAAATGAAGCCTTTCTTACCCATAATTGCACCCACAAAGAACTACGACTATTCTTCTCTCTTGTTAGCGATGACTTTATGTCCTCAAAAGTATATTTCATTATATTTCTTATCTCCTAC